>OFMA01000205.1_pt1 | contig 45660 bp, 36 predicted proteins | sample 1541011 | NCBI WGS metagenome assembly OFMA01 (sample SAMN04209225, study PRJEB22552) | human gut metagenome | biome: gut; material: feces | host: Homo sapiens | place: USA: Oklahoma
ACATCATGCTCAACGAACTGGATAAAGAACTTGAACGCAGAGGGCTTCCCTTTGTACGCTATGCAGATGACTCGATGATATTCTGCAAGTCCAAGAGGGCTGCAATGCGAGTGAAGGAGTCTATAACCCGATTTATAGAGAATACTCTATATCTCAAAGTCAACAAGGAAAAGACCATAGTGTCGTATGTGCGCGGAGTGAAATACCTCGGCTACTCCTTTTATGTGAAGAAAGGCAAATGCCAACTCACGGTACATCCAAAGTCCAAAGCTAAGATGAAGTCAAGGTTGAAAGAACTGACAAGTCGCAGCAATGGGTGGGGATATGCCAAGAGAAAGCAAAAACTGAAAGAATACATAAGAGGATGGGTTGGTTATTATCATCTTGCCGATATGAAAAGTCTTTTACGTAAAACAGACAAATGGTTAAGACGTAGAATCCGCATGTGTATATGGAAAGCTTGGAAGAACCCCAAGACAAAAGTGGCAAACCTCATTAGATGTGGTATCAATAAATACCAAGCATACGAATGGGGTAATACTCGCAAGGGCTATTGGCGCATAGCTGACAGTCCTGTATTAACGAGGGCGATAAACAACAATAATCTGCGCTCAGCAGGGTATGCTACTTTAATGGATGCGTATCTCGAATGGTATCCAAAATAGGAACCGCCGTATGCCGAACGGCACGTACGGTGGTGTGAGAGGTCGGAAAACGAAAGTAGGAAGAAAACTGCTTCGTTTTCCTCCTACTCGATTTTACAAACTATTGCGAGTTACCTCTTGAAGTAGTTTCTCAATGCCTGGTGGCGGATACTCCTGTTCAATCTGCGTATGGTCAGATTTCGTATCTGGCGAACTCGCTCGCGTTTGAGCCCCATATCTTCAGCAATTTCAGCCATCGTTTCTTTAGGAACACCTATACCATAGAATTTGGTGATGATTTCTTTCTCTCGTGGCAATAAATCTGCAATGCTTTCTGCCATTTTTTTCTTCATCATTTCTATATTCAGGGTATCATCTGCAATCTTTGCATCCGGATCGTTTAATATATCTAATAGGGTATACGGATTGTTTGCGCTTAGTGGTGCATCTACAGATACAGCCTTGTCTGCGTTTCTTGGGGCATATTTCTTCTGGTCTTTCGGTAAACGATAAAGTCCTGACTGTTTATCGATGGCCTGTGATATAGCCTTGTGAACGAATGGACCGGCATAAGCCACAAAATCGGTGCCCCGGTCGGCTTGGAACTTTCTGGCTGCCATAAGCATTGCCAGCGTTCCTTCGCTAACCAAGTCATCAAACTCAACGCCTTTACCTTTATACTGGTTGGCTACTGATTTTACATAGTTTAAGTTCTCACTAACTATCTTGTTTATTTCTTTTTCTGTCATACTCAATAATTCTTTTTGCAAATATACATAGAATAATTCAAAAAAGCAAGTATTTTGCGCATTTTAACCAATCATTTTGGTTTCCACATATTATATATGTTTCTATGATTTGCATAAAGCTGCGTATGGACAGTATTCGCAACGATGCTTATCATCTGTAGGCCGGAATGGTTGGTCCCTGTCAAAGATGTTGGCGATGAGAACTTTCAGTTGTTTCATAAACTCTTCTTCGTATACATCTATGCTACTGATGAGTTCCTTGCCCATTTTTAATGTCGGATCATAATCTTCTGCTCCTGCATTTTGTATAAACAGCAAGCCTGGAGATACGGGCTCTTGAGCCGGATTCAGATTCCTGTTGTGGCTTACAATAATCGAGTAGAGCATAGATTGTAAATAATAATCTGTATGCTTGTTGAGCATGGATGGATCAAACACTTCGCTCAGTACTCTTGGACGTGTTGTTGAAATACGTCCTGTTTTATAGTCTATTACGCGGATTCGTTCTGCAAGATTATTGCCATTTGCATGACCGTTAGCTGCAACAGCGTCCAGTCGGTCGATAAAACCTCCTATTGACAGAGATAAATTGCCGATACTTGTTTCTACTTCGACGTCTGTTTTTACAACCAGCTCTAATCCGAGTATGGTGAATGGAGCCTGTCGCATATCTATCGTGACAAGTTGCCGGATATACCTTGCTATTACTTCTTTATTAATCAGTTGCAGACCATTATATTTCGGACGATACCCTGCAGCGCTAACTTTAAAGAGTTCTTCTCTGAACGCCTGATCTACCAGGCGATAAACAAGCGATTCGTCTTTTAAGGCTTGCTCTAATTGCTCTTTTGATACAACGATAGGACGAGTCAGTTTGAGTTCTCCTTTACCGTCGGTTGTCAGAGCATCGCTGCTTGCTAATCCCAGATAGAACAGTTCTGCTGCACGATGGAATATATTTCCAAATACTTTGTTGTCTACTTCGTCCTCATCAATTTCATCTGGCTCAATCAGTCCTTCTACATATTTATAGTAGAATTGCTTTTCACATCTCAAATAGGTATTCAGAAATGTTGGCGTAAGCATTTTCAAATTCTTGAGCTGGCTGAGCGCATGCAGTTTTTTCTCTATTGGTTCATAAGTAGGACGCAGTGTGTTTTGTCCTGCGACCAAAGAAAAGCGCTCTATGTCATGATGGCTTTCTACCAGGAGTTGTAGCATAAAACGGCTCATCTCACCCGATTGGCCATCTTCTGTTGCGTTATTGTAACATAAAGTGATGTCGTTTGAGCGTTGGAGCAGACTGTGAAAATAATAGGCGTATATGGCTACTTTGTTATCAATTGTGGTCAGACCATATGCCTTTCTCAACGAATAGGGAATAAATGAAGCATCGTTCACACCTTTCGGCAGTTTCCCTTCGTTGCATGAGAGTACTAAGATATGCTCGAAATCCAGATTTCGAGTTTCCAATACACCCATTACCTGTATTCCTTCTGCAGGTTCTCCGTGGAAAGGAATACTTGTTGACTGGATGAGCTGTTGGATGAGTCGTTCCAGAGTGATGCAGTCTACTGCTAAGTCTCCTGTCTGGATGAGTTCTTGCAGACGGTTCAATAAGGTATAGGTTCTGAAAAGCGATTCCTGGAATAAAGGATCGTCCTGTTCTTTACTATTCACACCTATTGTCTTCAAAATATCCAGCAGATACTGGATGAGTCTCAAGTTGTATTCATTTTCTGTTGCAGTCTCACCCAAATCTTTGAAAAGCAGAGACAAACCTTCATCACCATCCATGCTTAGGAATTGGCGGGTAGGATAGAACTGTTTCTGCTCGTCAAGAGCGCTCAAGAGTTTGCTATAATTTTGAGAAATATAGCGTGTGTATGGATGGCGGAGCGCCATGAGCACATTGTGTAAGCGATAGTTGTTACTATGCTTGGGGTGACCTACGCCCTGCAACTTGATGAGCTGTTGCAGCAAACTGTAGAATGGTGTCTGTTGAAGCGGATAGCCCAATGTTATATTATATGCTATCTTGTCGTTCTCAGAATAATCTGGCAACGACTTGATGTCTTCGTTAGTAGGAAGACTATGTATTACACTTTGTAATAGTCCTTCATCGGCTAATACTATAGCCACTTTTTTTCCATATTTATAGCGTTTCTTTTCTTTAAGCCATTGGTTTACATAGCGGGCCTGTATGTTTTCAGTTGATGCCGAAATGTATGTAATGTCTTTATTGTTATCAAAGTTATGATAAACTTCACGAAGATCATGAGGAGGCATATCATTCAATTCGTTAGGATAATATTTGAGATATTCACGAATATAGTGACCTGCCTCATGATTGTTTTGCATATAATAGTCATCGTAGTCCCAATAGAAATGTGCTTTACCCTCTTTCATCAAGCGGTCGCAGAGTTTCCGTTCTACTACTTGCATCATATTAAAACCGACAAAGAGATATTTCTTGTGTTGGAATTTGATGTTTTCATCATTTACAACTTTCCGATACAGAGCCCCCTCATAAGCCAATCCCTGTTCTTCAAGACGCATGTTGAACTGCTTATAGATATCAAGAAAATGGCTCCATAATTGTAGAAATCTCTTTTTGAGTTCTGAGTTGTGATCATCGTTGAAATTGCTGAAAAATTTCTTAATCAGTGTTTTCTGTTCTTCTGTAAGATATGAGATATCGTCAAGTTCATGTATATTGCTAAGATTGGCAAAGAGTTTTTCTGCTTCTGCCATGTTTTTATCAATATCGTCAAAATCTGTGATAAGAAGTTGTCCCCATCCATAAAAATGGTCTAGGGTCTCATCAATACCAGTGCAGGCTACGAATGTTTTATGTAAATCGCAAACAAGTTTGATTGGGTCTCCAACTTTCAATGTGCTATGTTTGCGAAAAAGGTCGCTGATTGTTATGTAAGATGGCGACCAGATAGGGTGATCAGTCAAACGGGCCAGACTCTCGTTGAGGAAAAGAGCGGCGCGTTTATTTGGAAAAACGACGGCAATGTCGCTGAGATTGTTTCCGTATTTCTCGAGTATATCTCTTGCTACATATTTTAAAAATGTTTTCATATCTTAATGGACTTTTCAATGTTTGCAACTGTTCTTTATGTTGCCCTGTTTTTTGGAAAGGGGCAATAGAACCATATTATTTTATTACTTCAACTATTCTGTTAGGGTATACATACCATAGATAACCTTTTACTCGGTGATGTCCCATGCTTCTTAATAAACCGATGTATTTTCTAACCTGTTCATGGTGTTCTACTTTCTGTTTACCGAATTTGAAGTCTACCACGATGGTTTCATTTTTTGAGTTTTGCATCACGCGGTCTGGACGGTATTCTGCCACTGTTCCATTTTCAACTGTCAGGATAGAACATTCATTTAGTATGGTCAGTTCCTTATCAAACCATTTTGCGACCTTTGGTGATTCAAGTCTTTTCCTGATCATCTCCTTTATTTTCTCTGGTGTGAGGTCTTGATCGTATAAAAGTCCGTCTAACTCCAACTGTTTCAGGGCTCCATCAATATCATCAACCGTGCGGATTGTAGAAAAGAGGCTGTGCAAAATAGTACCCATTTTGATATAAAACTTCTGTTGTTCTTCCGTTTCATCACGCTTTATAAAGTCACGGCTCTGGTTACTTTGTCTGAATTCTGGCATTTCAGGTGTAACATTTATTTTAATTTCTAAAGGTTGAGAATAGGCTGAGAGCACGTTTGTATTCTTCTTCTCGTTTGATTTCTTAGAAGAATCAGGTACATATATTTCATTATAGCAGAAAGATATGTCATCTGTTTTGGCATCAGAACCTATTCCTGTTAACTCCATCTTTACATCATTAGCTTCAAGTCGACTGGCTACCTTGTCGAGTACGGATTCGATAATGGCAGAACGATATGCACTATTAGCTCGTTTGCCAATTACAATCAGGTTGTGACTGGCACGCGTGAAGGCTACATAAAGCAGATTCAAATTGTCGACTATGTTTTGCAGATGTTCATGATTATAATCTGCTTCATATATACTTTGCTTCATCAGTTTAGCACTGAAATCTATAGGTACCAGTGGAAGCTCGTTGTATGGAGCTTCTTGCGGTGTGCACCAGATAGTGTTGGCTTTTTCTAGTTGCCAGTCACAGTAAGGCATGATAACATGATCGTATTCCAGTCCCTTACTCTTATGTATAGTAAGGAATCTGATACCTCCATCGCCATCGCTATGAATGCTTTTTTCGTGAATACGGTTATCCCACTCTTTCAGAAATCCAGTGATATCACTACTGTTATCTGTAAGATATTTACTTAAGCAATCATAAAAAGTACAGATGTAGGCAGTTTGCTTGATCATGTCTTTTATTTCGCCAAGTTTAAGTTCTGCAAAAAGGCGTTCTGTGAGATCGAACAGTGGCATTTCCAGATACTCAGAACGATTGGTCAAAAGTTGTTCCGGCATATTTCCAGCTACAGAATACGTGTCACAAAACTTGTTGAGAGTTGCTAATGCAATATTATCATTTGGATGTACCAGTATGTAGAGAGCGTTAACCAATGTGCATACTGCTTGGGAGGCATCCAGCCTGAATGCCTCATCTGAAACCAACGGATAGTCGGAATGGTTCATAAAATACTCAGCAATGTCCTGTATGTTGCGGTTGCTTCTTACCAGGATTGCTATTTTGTTGCAAGGAACACCTCTTTCAACCAACTTGTCTACAGTGTCCAATGTTGTTTGCATCATTCTGTCTTCAATATTTTCACCGCCCAGGAGCTGAATACTGATAGAACCATTAGGATTAGAATGGTGGTCTGGTACTTGCTGGCAGACATCGCTATATGCGCTTTCCAGCTGTTTACATTCCTCAGGACATTTATCTTTCAGGTCTTCAATCTCCAACTTTACTGCTTCTGTGAAAAAAGCATTGTTAAACTCAATGATATTTCTATCAGAGCGGTAGTTGGTATCCAAAGTTTCTATGCTTACTTTTTTCGCGCTTTTATTAAATTCTTTATCAATATTATTGAGCAGTCTCCAATCGCCGGATCGCCATCTGTAAATACTTTGTTTTACGTCACCAACAATAAGGTTACCTGCATTTTCTCTACTCATGGTTTCTTCGAGCAGCACTTTAAAGTTCTTCCATTGTATAGTACTGGTATCTTGAAACTCGTCAATCATTATATGGTCGAGTTGAGTGCCAATCTTTTCAAAGATGAATGGCGAATCGCTATCCTTTATCAGTGAGTTGAGCAAGGTCTGAGTATCGCTCAAAAGGAAACGGTTTGCCTCTCTGTTCATCTCCCTGACTTTTTTATCTATGCTTCCCAAAAGGCGCAGCTGATTAAGATGCTTTATGGTCAGATCGGTACTTTTGAAGATTCGGGTGAGTCTTGGACGATTATCTTCTGCAAACAGCAGAATAGGGTAGAGCACCGATTCTACATAATTGAAGATATCAGTACAATTTTTTACATCAGATTTTTTGACCCATGCTTCCGGACTTTCCCGACATTTACAGAAAGTATCATTATGTAGATCCTCATCACTGTATTTGCCATTTTTCAGCTTGTTGAAATAGCTCCAAATACCTCTCGTTTTTCCAGCTAAGTCGTCTGACGTAAAGCCTTCTTCTTCAAGGGAATCGAAAAAAGTTGCAGCAATTTCTTTAAGCTGCTCTTTTGCCTTATTGCGCATCTTTTTCATTCGGTCGGTAAAATCCTTGAAGAAATCTTCTTGTTCCATCAATTCTGTCAACTTGTCGGAATGAGCTTTGTAATAATCCTTGAATATGTTCTCACCGAATTTCTTGATCTGTCCTATGACATTCCAACTCTTATCATCATCAATATTTTCTTTGATATAATCCATAATCCAGAAAAGTAGACGATCGGTATCTTCAAGACTTTCTATAAGTTCATCAACGGCATGCTGTTCTATTTGATAGTCATTGAGTTCTATCCGTAAATTGGCAGTCAGATCAAGTTCACGTGCTAGATTTCTCAATACACTCTGAAAGAACGTATCGATGGTCATAACCCGGAAATAGTTATAATTATGTATGAGCAAATGCAGGGCAGATTCTGCATTTTTCTGAATTTGTTTGGATGAAAGATATGGTAAAGCCTGCTGTATTTGATTTACATAATCGTTTGCTTCTGGTAGTCCGTGTGCAATTTCGTATAATTTTCCTAAGATACGCATTTTCATTTCTTCAGTAGCTTTGTTGGTAAAGGTTACTGCAAGAATGGTTCTGTAGGAAGCAGGATTAGCTATCACGAGTGTCATATACTCGCGAGCCAAAGTAAATGTTTTACCTGATCCTGCACTTGCTTTATAAACAGTTAGTTGTGAACTCATATTTTGTTTTTTTTATGATGTTATTGATATTGTGCCCTAGAAATCATGTTTTATTCATGCTTTTATGAATATTACCAATCTCTAAATAGTTCAAAACCGAAGCGACAGCCTATGCCATTAAACTTCGTGTTTTTGAAGGCTGCAAAGAATCCTAATGTAATAGCTCTTGTTGTTACTCCATATCCCCATTCTGTATATGGGTGTAAATGGTTTACAACAAGACTGCTTACATACAGACGCTCTGCTTCTATATATTTCCCAATCAGGGGGAGCCATGCAGTTGCAATCATGGGAGCTTCATAAGTGAAATTTCCGCGAACGTAATAATCACTGGCATTATACCATTGGGATGGCAGTAATTCGAATTCTCCACTCCAGCTATCATTCCAGCCTCCAGGAATATTGTCGTCATGGAAATTGGTATAGTCAACGAAGTCCCAATGATCACCTTTGCGGGTATAAAAGCCTGCTCCTAACCTTATAGAATATGATTGCCGGCGTGATGCTTGAAAAATAGTTTGTGCATCTGCTTCAACCCGTTCGTAGTCTATGTTTGAACCTAGTAGGTTTTTCCATCCCTTTTCATAGTCTATTTTAAAGATGGAGCCTTTCTTACCCCATGGTAACAGTTCTAAAGCTACAGCTGGTGCTACTGACACATATTTGCTTGGATAATTAAACAGTTTATAGAAACTTTCTACTACAGCTTTTCGTTGATGTGAAACTAAACCTACTTCAAAACCGACATAGTCGTTGAAACTCCAGTGGTTAGTAAGACGAAGATAATCATCTTTAAACTCTGTCAGTTTCCTTTTATTAGCATCAATATCTGTTGAGATTTCCGGTAATGACAATCCTGGATATTCTGAGAATAGTGGATATAGAAAATCGTTATCTTCAGGTTTGCTGATGCCTAACATCTTTCGTGCAACACGATTATTCGATATTCTATTGCCGTTACCGATTTCTAACTTCAGATATCCATTGTGCTTCTGGTTATAGTTGAAAGTCAACGGTATTCTGAAATAGAATCTGTGTTGTTTCATACTGTAACCACCTTTAAAGCGAAGCCCCAATTCCAGATTTTCTGTAAACCTGTAGCCTCCCTTCAGGTCAAACTTGTATACAATTCCTTTTCGCTCGGAGTATCCCATATAGAGTGGGTTGAGAATAGGACTGATACGGAAGTAGCCTTGGTTTTGCTTTCCGAAGCCTTGGGAAATCCTGTTTAATACATTGTCACCGATAACATCCCAAAGTATGTCTTTTGCAAAGTTTTTCTCTGGTATGTTGTTATTCAAGGAATCTGTTATTTGTTTCCTTTTTTCGTAGAATTTTCTGTATATTTCAGCCTCATCTTGGTTTAACTCAATAGGGCGCACTTTTGCCATTAATGCAGTATCGGCTACATTATTGAGTGAATCACTTAATATTTTCGGCAGTCCGTATACAGTTGTATACATGCCCGTTATCTTGTTACCCATAAAACTGAAGTTGGCTCTCATGCTGCATCTTGCAGGAGAAAGTGAACCAAATCCGTCTTTACCCATAATGATAGAGATATAGAAACGGGTCATATCATATTCGCCCTCAAAGTCTACCATGCTTATCTTGCCGGTTTTTGAATCAACAATGGCACGTGCTTCAATAACTTGGGTGTTTTTGAGACGTGGATATACGTAGACTTGTGCTTTGCCGAATGGTAATTGGGTGACGGCATATTTATAATATCTGCGATTCTTATAGTGGAAAGGAGAAAGAATATTCGTTTCGAAAAGTGTTTCTCCATATACCGTTGGAGTCATGTATTTCAAAACTGATGACAATGTGTTGCTTCTATGCGGAATGGTGCTTATGTTCAGCAAACGCTTGGCAACTGGTCTGCCATTTGCGTCTAGCGTCATTTGGTTATAAAACTCGCTGATGAATCTTCTGCCACCGCCATGAGCCACCGCATACATTGTCGGTACTAGCATGAGCGTTGCATTACGTTTGTTTGTTTTGATTTGAAATTTAGTGTAGGCATAACTCTTGTGCTCAGCTCTACCTGTTGTGTCAACAGATTGTGAATATTTAAATACCAAACACATCACCGAGTCACTAAAGGCGTTTCTCGGTGACATCCTTCTTGCATGTGCTGCAAAAGCCATCATGCAGAAGATAATCGTCAAAATGATGTGTGTTTGATATTTCTTCATCTATTATGAGTTAAGATGTTACTTGGCAGAAAAACTATGCCAAATATTTTGGACAGCAGCTTTCCTAACCAAGATATTTCATAAGGATTCCTATCTTCCCGGATTCTCTCAGTTTGGTGATGCTTTTTTCTCTTATCTGGCGAACTCGCTCACGGGTGAGCCCCATTTTATCACCAATTTCCTCGAGCCCCTTTTCGGTTTCCCCAATTCCGTAGCATGCGCAGATAATTTTCAGTTCGCGATCCTTGAGGCAAACTTTTAAAACCTGTCTTAGGTCTTGTGCCATACTTTCATGGTCAACCTGTTTGTCTGTTCTGGCATCGTCTCCGCTTGCCATTACATCTGCCATAGAGTTGTCATCGTCATCACTGAATGGAGCATCGATGCTTACATGATGACCACTGGCAGCCATGCTCTGAGAAATCTTGTCCTCGTCAACACCCGTTCTGGCAGCAAGTTCTTCAACGCTTGGACGGCGTTGGTTTTCCTGCTCAAACTTATTAATTTCCTGGTTTACCTTATTGAGTGATCCTACCTGGTTGAGAGGAAGTCGAACAATTCGGCTTTGCTCTGCTATTGCCTGTAAAATACTCTGACGAATCCACCATACAGCGTATGAGATAAATTTGAACCCTCGTGTTTCATCGAAGCGTTCTGCAGCTTTGATGAGTCCGATGTTTCCTTCGTCAATCAAGTCTGTCAAGGTGAGTCCCTGGTGCTGATATTGTTTTGCTACCGACACCACAAAACGTAAGTTGGCTTCAATCAACTTATTTTTTGCTCTTTCGCCAGCTCTGCCTCCCTTGCGGATAGCTTGAGCCAATTCTATTTCTTCATCAATAGAAACCATAGGGGCTCTACCTATCTCTACAAGATATTTGTCGAGGGCTTCACTATTACGATTGGTTATACTCTTTTGTATCTTAAGCTGTCTCATTATCTTTCCTCTTAGTTACACATTGCACAATTGGCGCAAAGATAGTAAAAATATTGATACACGACTAGAATTATAACTTACTTTAACGTAATTAACCTAACTTACTCATTTAAAGGTTATTTTACGGTCTTGTTCTTAACAAAACTTTGAAAAGCGTCATCGTATCCGTTAAACACGTTGATGTCTACCTCTCCATGTATTCCTGCTACTCTTCCGTCGGGGCAGAGTTGCCAATATACCAATCGGATGTCTGGTTTATACTCTCCATATCGTGCAATCCAAACCTGGTAGTTATGTTTCAGATCGGGAGCCTTTGGCAGATAGCGATTTACGAAAGTTTGGCTGATGTAAAGAATAGGCTTAACACCAGTTGCTCTTTCTACAATTCTAAGCCAAGTTCTAATGCGTGCAAACAATACTCCAGCCCCTCCCATTTTCTTAATTTGACTAGGAAGCGGTTCAACATCAAGAACTGGGGGAAAATCGCCTTTCCTAATGATACTGTGTTTCAGAAAGTGTCGTGCCTGTTCGGCAGCAGGTGTTATGGTGGTAAAGAAGTGATAGGTTCCAACCTTGTAACCATGTGCTTTTGCATCACGATAATCTTTTCTATAATAAGGATTTAACAGCGATTTCCCTTCTGTACTCTTGATATAGATGAAGCGAATCGGGAAGTTTACTGTTCCTGACACTGTCTTTTTGCTGAGACGTCCAAGATGTGTAATGCGTAAACGGTTCCAGTTGATAGCATATTTTTTTCTGCCTTTTCCATGCTGGTATTTGCTCAGATCAATGCCATAAATACGTTCCGATGTATATACGAGTCTTTCGCCTTTATAGCGGTCATTTTTCCATTCGCCTATTCGTAAAGGCTTCTTGGGAGCAATGCTGAATCCGAATCCTTCACGTTTCCCGTTTTTCCAGTAACCTTCATAATAGGTTCCATCGTATCCTTGCCAGCATCCATGACCGTTTGGCTGATAGATACTGTCTGTTGTACCCCGATAATATCCTAGAGAATCAGGTAAGAGGGTATAATCAATAGAGCGTCGAAGTGTGACTCCATGAGCAGTTGCTAAAGATGCTGCAAGTTGAGGTGAAATAGCTTTAACCCCTTCAGGAGTTGTTTCTGAGGAAAGTTGGAATGTGTGGCTTCCTTGTGCAGTTTCTCCATTCATTGCTTTGATGAGTTTGCATGCCTGACTCTTCCATTTTCCGTTCTCGTCTCTATAATAGGCTTGATATGAAATGGAGCGTTTCAACTTGAAATGTCCCTTTTTCTGTACATGTTTCAGGGAGTCAATCAGTTTCTTGGCAGAATCGCGTAGCTCCAGTTCGTGTTGGGTATAAGCGCAAATAGAGTTATAGCCTGCATCCAGGACAGAATGAGAGTGAATATAATAGTGCAGTTCTCCAACTTTCCATTTGGAGTCTCTATACAAACTGTCTAAAGAATCAACTTTCTCTTTAAAAATGCTATCCGCATCTTTGCCAAGATAGTGATTCCGGCTGATGCTGTTGTTGTAGCAGGCGGCAAGTCTTCCTTCACATGAAGGAATCAACGCCCAACGGTTCATAAAGTTGGCAGCCAGTGTCGTAGTGTCTTCGTCGAACCGGAGTATTGTTTTCCCATTTTGAATTAATTCGTAGTGACTGTATACTTTTATGTTTGCTTTTGCCTTGTTCACTCTATCACTTGATGGGTTCAGGCAATAATAGCTCCATGTGCTGACGGCAGCCAACAGAATGAAAACTAAACTTGTGATATATAATATTTTCTTTTTCATTTGATGATGACCTCCAATATTTTCTTGGTGGCTTCGGTAATTTTTGTTTTTTCAGACGTACGTTCGCCGATAAGCCAGATGATTTCACCTTTACTATCCGTTAATACATGCTGTGTCTTCTTTTGTATATAGTCAAATTTCCTATCGGTCATATAGTCACTCAACAGTTTGCTACCCTTCATGCCGAAAGGTTGAAATCTATCGCCTTCTTTTACCAGTCGGTAGGTGAGGGGAAAACTGACTTTTTCAGCATCCAAAGTGATACATTGCGATTCTTTGCTTGGCATGAAGTCACCCATGTGCGAGAAGATTCTTATCTTGATTTGGGTTCCTTCGTCCATGTTGTAAATGCCTTCTTCTGGCAGTCGGAACGCTCTTCGCTCCTGAATGTTATTCAAGTCTTTTATGTTAGAGATCAACAGCTGTTCTCTGTCGATGACTATCATATAGTCTTCGTTTTTCCAGATTTTACCGACACCACGATCCTGACTGAAGAGGCTTTCACAGATGTCATCAATGACATTGCCATGAAAACCATATCTGCCTAATTCTTTATGGAGTATGAATTCCGGACTTGGAGCATTCATGACAGATACTTTAGGGATATATATAACTTTCCTATTAGAGTCGGTTGTACTGATGCTATCCATGCTCTCAAGTATACTTTTCGCTTGGCGTATGTATTTGGCAGAGAGAGCGATATTTTCACTTGCTGCCGGGTTGATACTTTCTAAAAGAGGTACTACATGATGGCGAATTTTATTTCTTAAAGCATCGTCTTCCAAATTTGTTGAATCTGTGACAAAATCTTGCTTTTTTTCTTTTAGGTATTGCAATATATCCTGTCGGCTGATGCAGAGAAGAGGGCGCAGAATATTTCCGTTTTTGGGGGCGATGCCTGCTAATCCGTCTACTCCAGATCCTCTTAACAGATTCAGAAGTAAAGTTTCTACATTGTCATCGCGATGATGGGCCACACAAATGCCTCCTGCATGCAAGTCTTTTACTAATTGGGCAAAATAGCGGTAGCGTAAGTTGCGTGCAGCCATTTCGATACTTACCTTGTGCAAATGAGCATAAGCATAAGTATCAAAATGGATTCGAGACAAACTGATTCCCTGTTGTTGACACAGATTTACACAAAATTGCTCGTCTCTGTCACTCTCTTCGCCGCGGAGGTGAAAGTTACAGTGCGCAGCAGAAATATTCAGTCCTATATTTTTCAAGATAAGCAATAGGGCAACGCTATCGGCACCTCCGGACAAGGCAACGATATAAGGTGTTTGCCACTTGAACATACCATGGTGAATAATATATTTTTTGACGATATTTTCAATTTTGTTCATTCTGCGATACTTTAAAAGTATATGATGTTTCTTATTACTTTCTGTTTTTCAAAAAGTCTTCTGCCCGCTGCAAATCTTCTGGCGTGTCGATGCCTACAGTTTCAACATCTGTAGTACCAACTTTTATCTTGTAGCCATTCTGCAGCCATCGAAGCTGTTCTAGGCTCTCTGCTATTTCTAGTGAGCTTTGTGGCAGTTTGGTTACCTCTTTTAAAACTTCTTTGCGGTAAGCATAGATGCCCAAATGTTTCAGATAAGGAAAACTCTTGAGCCATTCTTTCTCTTCCTTTCCTCTTACGTATGGAATGATGCTCCGAGAGAAATACATAGCAAAGCCTTGATTGTCTACAACAATCTTTGGACTATTAGGATTTTTAACAGCTTCCATACTGGTAAAAGCCTTTCCTAAAGTCGCAATTTGGGTTGTTGGGTCATCAAAACACTGGCAGATGGTTTCCAGTTGACTCTTGTCAACAAAAGGTTCATCTCCCTGAACATTGACAATGACATCCCAGTCTCCACCAATTTTTTCGATAGCTTCTTCTATGCGGTCAGTACCGCTCTTATGATCCTTGCGCGTCATAACAGCTTTACCGCCAAATGCTTCTACAGCATTGAAAATTCGCTCATCGTCTGTTGCAACATAGGCTGCTTCTAGACAACTTGCTACTTTCTCATAAACATGCTGTATCACTGGTTTGCCATCTAACATGGCAAGTGGCTTTCCCGGGAAACGTGTTGATGCGTATCTTGCTGGAATAATTCCTATAAATTTCATAATCTTCTATATTTAAACCTGTTTACTATTCAATTCATGCGATTCGTTTAACTTCAAATAAAAAAAGTTGCACTTCCGCAGACGCAAAAGTACAACTTTATTTTGTATTCACCAAAAAACTTTTTGTTTTTTTGAAAAACCTCAGAGAATATTTAATGTTCTCACCATTTTTTTATTCGTATCTGATAGCCTCGATAGGGTCGAGCCTTGCTGCCTTCTTTGCAGGATACCATCCAAAGAAAACGCCAGTAAATGTACAGACTGCAAAACTCATAATAATGCTCCAAGGCTCTATTTGGGTGGCTATATGGAAGAAAGAGTTCAGACTGAGCGATAAACTAACTCCCAATATCACTCCTATAATACCGCCAGTTACAGAAAGTAAGATAGCTTCTATCAGAAACTGATTCAAAATGTCAATGCCTCGTGCGCCCACACTCATTCGAAGACCTATTTCGCGGGTGCGCTCTGTTACAGATACATACATGATGTTCATGATTCCGATGCCGCCTACCAGCAGCGAGATTCCTGCCACGGATCCGAGCAGGATGGTGATTGTAGACATGGTAGAATTCATCATGCTTGAAATTTCCTCTTGAGAGCGGATATTGAAGTCATCTTCATCTGCTTCAGTAGTATCTGTTGCGTCTTTCAATTTGTGGTTGCGTCGCAATATTTCTGTAATCTGATCTTGGGCAGGTTGAGAAGCCTCTTCGGTGATAGCTGAGCAGACGATGCCTCCTAAATAGGTTTGTGCCATAATTCGCTTCATTACTGTTGTATAGGGTGCAAGAACCAAATCATCCTGGTCCATACCCATACTATTGTAACCTTTCTTCTTCAAGACACCGATTACTCTGAATGGAATGCTGTTAAATCGCACAACCTTACCGATAGGATCACTGCCATCAGGGAAAAGATAGTCGACTACTGTCTGTCCCAAAATACAAACTTTAGATGCAGCCTTAATGTCTGTATCAGTAAACATTTCTCCATCTGCCACTTTCAGTTGTCGGATGGAAAGATAGTCTTGGTTTACACCATAAATGGAACTTTGGGTGTTGTTGTTTCCGTAGATCCACTGTCCGGAACTGTTTACAGTAGGAGAAATAGCTGAGATATAATTACATTCGTCTTTGATGCTCTGATAGTCGGCTTGCTTCAGCGTCTCCATTGACGAAGCATCCTGTCTCACACCGCCACGCATGTCTGCACCTGGTGAAATCATAATCATGTTTGATCCCATCTCTGCGATGTTTGCCTTGATGCTGGCTTTACTTCCTTGTCCGATGGCAAGCATGGTAATAACCGCAGCAATACCGATGATGATACCAAGTGCGGTAAGGAAAGAGCGCATTTTGTTGGCAGCAATGGCGCGGATGGCTATTTTGAAAAGATTCTGATAATTCATTTTACTTGTTGTAATGTTAAATGTTAAAATGTTAAGTGTTAAGTGAAAACTTCGTTTGCTATTGGATGCTAAGTAATTTAACATTCAACACTTAACATTGAAAACTTATTCGTCCGTGTTGGCCGGCAAGGCTGCCAGACCTTCGGCTGCCGAGAGAATATGTTCGTTATAGGTGTCGCTGATGATGTGACCATCACGCAGTTCGATATTACGACTCGAATAATTTGCAATGTCTGGGTTGTGGGTAACGAAGATGATAGTTCTTCCTTCAGCATAAAGTTTCTGGAAGAGTACCAGAATCTCGAAACTGGTTCTGGTGTCGAGATTACCCGTTGCTTCATCGGCAAGTATCACTGCGGGGTTGTTGACCAACGCACGAGCTATTGCTACACGCTGCATCTGTCCTCCAGACATCTGATTACTCTTATGATAGAGACGTTCTCCTAAACCAACAGCTTTCAGCGATTCGATAGCACGTTGCTTTCGTTCTTCTGCGCTTACGTTCGGGTTGTACATCAGTGGAAGTTCTACATTTTCTACACTTGTAGTCTTCGGTAGAAGATTGTAGTTCTGGAAGATGAATCCAATCTTTCGGTTTCTAAGAACGGCGCGATCATTACGTGACATCTTTCGTACGCTTACTCCATCCAGATAGTATTCGCCACTGGATGGGGTATCGAGACAACCTAGCTGGTTCAGCAGGGTAGATTTACCTGATCCTGATTTACCCATGATGGTAACAAACTCACCTTCGTATATTTTAAAGCTTACACCTTTTAGGGCGTGGACAGTTTCCTCACCCACAAGAAAGTCGCGACGAACATTGTCGAGTTCTATCACAACTTTCTTTTCGCTGTTTGCTTGAATATTGTCGTTTGCCATACTCTTATTTTTTATTTTTTCTTTCCTCTAGGTCCAGGACCGCTAATCAAACCTTGACTTTGTTGAGGCTCCTCATTCTCTTCAGGGGTATTAACTATGATTTCAGTTACAATCTTCTGCCCCTTCTTCAAACCCTTGATAATTTCAGTATGTATACCGTCGCTCTGACCGATGGTTACAGAATGAGCTGTAAGGGTATTGTTAGCAAGAGTCCAGACTTTGTTTTTTCCTTTGCAGTCAACAATCTTGATATTCTTTCCTACAGTTTCCTTGGTTGGAGTAAAGCGGAGTGCTTTGTTGGCAACGGCAAGAATACCAGCTCGTTCTTGTGTAAAGATGGTAACATTTGCTGTCAGTCCTGGTTTTAACTTGAGATCTGCGTTGGGTGCAGAGATGACAACCTCGTAAGTGACTACATTGTTTGTTGTAGTAGCTTCCAGACGAACCTGTTTCACTGTTCCCTGGAATACATCGTCAGGGTAAGCATCTACTGTAAAATTAACGCGGTCGCCTTCTTTTACACCGCCTATATCTGCCTCGTCAACATTTGCAATCACCTGCATGTTGGTCAGATCTTTAGCGATAGTAAAGAGCTCTGGAGTGTTGAAGCTTGCTGCTACGGTCTGTCCTTCCTCTACGCTTTTTGATATGACAGTTCCATCTATTGGCGATGTAATTGTAGCATAGCTCAGGTTGGTTTGTGCTTTCTGTACATTTTCCTTGGCCGAAGCTACTTGCTCTTTCGCCTGGCGATAGGTGAGAAGCGCATTTTCATAATCGTCAGCACTTACCAAACCTTTCTTATAGAGGGTCTGGTAGCGGCTCATGTTTGCACTCTGATAGTTCAAACTGCTTTGCGCACTTGCCAGGTTAGCTTTGGCAGTATTCAACTCGCTCATCAGGTTGGTTTTGTCGAGCTCAGCTATGACTTCACCTTTTTTTACCTGCGAATTGTAATCAACATAAAGTTTGTTTACAATACCACTCACCTGTGTACCAACCGTTACAGAAGTAACCGCTTCAATAGTACCGGTTGCAGTTACACTATTCTGCAATGTTTGTGTGGTTACAGCTTCCTGCTTGAAGTCTATTTGCTCTTCGTTTTTACTTCCAGAGAACAGCCATGCTGCCACAGCTACGATGATTACCACAATCATGGCAATCCAGATTTTGCTGATTCTAAGTTTTTTCATAAAAATGTATGTATACCTATTAATGATTTGCAATTTGTTTTCGGATGTTAATACCAATCTTTCTCTTTAGATTCTGCCGTTTTGGTAGAATTTCAACATGTTGATATTCAGAATGGTAAGATACTTTGCCTGAAGTTCGTTCTGCTTAGCCTTCAGAAGATTATCTTTGCCAGTTCTCAATTCTACGATGTTCTTTAATCCCAGTTTAAACTGCTCACTTAACAGATCGTAGCTTGTTTGGGCACTCTCGCTGCTCACCTTGGCAGCCTTAAACTGGCTTTGGTTTGTATTAGCCTGCAACCAATAGTTTTCGATAGTAGAGTAGAGCTTAGTTTGCTCATTCTTTATATCGAGCAAGATGCTTTCACGCTGAATGAGTGCTTTATTGACAGAAGTTTTGGCCTGTCGGTTATCAAAGAGAGGAATACTGACACCGATTCCACCACCCATGCTGAAGTTGGTTTTCATCTGACTGCCCCAACCGTTTTTGTTCATGGATGTGGTGCTGGTCGTAGCTCCTGCATTTGCGCTGATGGTTGGCAACTTTCCTGCCTTTGCAATCTTGATGTTCAGATCGTTCTGGTCGAGTTTGTTTTGATAGCTCAAAAACTCAGGGCGATTCTGAAGCGCAGCTGTATAGACACTGTTCATTCCTGGGATAGAGGCCAGAGCCATCTGGTCAGTTGTGCTTGGAATAGCGATGTCGAAAGCTTCTTCACTGGTAATCTGCAGGAGTTCCTTCAACTGTCGTTTATAGTTTTTAACGTTACTTTCAGCCTGCACGATGTTAAACTCATCTTGTGCTCTCTGTGCTGTAAGTTGTGCTAAGTCTGCTTGGCTCATCTTGCCAATTTTTACCATTTCCTTACCACGCTCTTCGTTTTGAACACTCGACTGATAACTTTCTTTGTTTACGTTGATAGCCTCTGTAGAGTAGAGTATCTGTACGTAAAGTTGAGCTATCTGTTCTTGCAGGTTGAGGGCTTGTGCTGTCGAATCGAGTTGTGCCGCTTCCTTTGCCAGCTTGTTCAGTTTCACCTGATTTCTGTTTTTGTTTCCGTTCCAAATCGTGTAATTGCCCATCACGCTATAGCTGCCATTGTAATATACCTTGTCGATGGAAGCTTTGCTGAAACCTTCTCCACTGATTCCATTAGAAACCCAAGGCGTATAGCTTACACTTTGATTGGTGCTGGCAGAAAGCGATGGCAGAAGCGCTGACTTTGATTGCAGATAGTCCTCCTGAGCTGAAGCTTTCGTGAGTTGAGTCTTCTGCAGTTGAATGTTGTTAGCCAGTGCGTAACTGATACAATCCTGCAGTGACCATTGCTTAGCTTGTACAGCGATAGGAGCCGACATGATGAACAGCGCTACCGCCATGTTTTTAAAACTTGCGTTCATACTCTTTTTACTTTTTGTTTTCATCTTTACAGATCTCTTTGCATCTGTTCTGATTAAATGTGGATTAATGTTCTTACTTTCCATAATTGCAAATCTTAATAGGATACATCATTTTTAGCTTTGACGTAAGCGTCGCCTATAAAGTTGCAACTGATATGTGTTTTTGATTAAAAACGTGATGATAGGTTTAATATTCTCATTTATCTTTAACAATCCTTTTCATCGTGAAAGATTTCTTTTGCTTTTCCACATTAATTTATTTATATTTCTCAAAAAAATGTTTCATCTTTCGTTATCTTCGCTGAAATTGTGTAACTTTGCAGAAAAATTTTAAGAAAGGAATAAAATAAATGCCGTTAAGATTACCAGATAAGCTTCCAGCTATCGAACTGCTGAAGCATGAGAATATATTCGTGATGGACGAAAGTCGTGCGCATAAACAGGAGATTCGTCCGTTGAAAATCTGTGTGCTCAATTTGATGCCCCTCAAGATTACGACAGAGACAGATCTCGTTCGTCTTCTGTCGAATACTCCTCTTCAGTTAGAGGTTTATTTTATGAAGTTGAAAAGTCACACGCCAAAGAATACTCCAATAGAGCACATGATGATGTTCTACAAGGATTTTCAGGAACTTTCCAAACAGAAGTTTGATGGAATGATAGTTACCGGTGCTCCTATCGAAACGATGGCTTATGAAGAGGTAGAATATTGGCCTGAAATCCAAGAGATTTTTGATTGGGCCCGTACCCATGTTACTTCAACACTCTATATCTGCTGGGGTGCCCAGGCTGGCCTTTATCATTTCTATGGTGTTCCTAAGTATCCTTTAGAGAAGAAGATGTTTGGTATTTTTAAGCAGAAGCCTCTCGATTTGTCTCAGCCAATCTTCCGCGGTTTCGATGATGTCTTTTGCATGCCTCATAGTCGCCATACGGAGGTAAGACGTGAGGATATTGAAAAAGTGCCAGGACTTGACATCATTGCCGAATCGCCTGAAAGCGGTGTCAGCATTGTGATGGCCAGAAACGGCCGCGAATTCTTTGTGACGGGTCATCTTGAGTATGCGCCAAACACGCTGGATAAGGAATATAAGCGTGATATGGGCAAGCGTGATGATGTAGAACTGCCAAAAAATTATTATTATCATGACGATCCGAACGAAGAACCTCTGGTGACATGGCGTGCTCATGCCAACCTCTTCTATAGTAATTGGATCAACTATTATGTTTATCAGGAGACTCCTTACAATATTGACGAAATCAGTTAATTTGAAGGACTCGGGTGATTTCGAGATAGATTTCTTATGCAAACATTAGAATTATTGGCGCCTGCCAAGAACTTGGAATGTGGTATTGCTGCCATTGATCATGGTGCAGATGCCGTATATATTGGTGCACCTCGTTTTGGTGCACGAGCAGCAGCAGGCAATTCGCTGGAAGATATCAGACAGTTGTGTGATTATGCTCATCAGTTTGGAGCAAAGGTTCATGTTACAGTGAATACTATCATCTATCAGGATGAGATGTTGGATACGCTTAAGATGATCCAGCAACTTGATGAGATTGGTGTTGATGCACTTTTGCTGCAGGATATGGGTGTGCTTACTGAGGTGAGGGCGCAGAATTTGTGGAGTAGAGAATTGCATTCCAGTACCCAGTGTGATGTAAGAACTCCAGAAAAGGCGTTTTGGCTTACCACATTAGGTTTCAAACGTATCGTTCTGGCTCGTGAGCTTTCGCTCGATGAAATCAAGGCGATCCATCAGGCGATTCCTGATAGAGAAATAGAGGTCTTTGTACATGGAGCGCTCTGCGTAAGCTATTCGGGTGTATGTTATGCTTCTGAGAAGTGTTTCGGGCGCTCTGCCAATCGTGGAGAATGTGCACAGTTCTGTCGTATGAAGTTTGATCTGCTCGATTCCAATGGTCAGGAGATTGAACATCAGCGTTATCTGTTGTCTCTCAAGGATCTTTGTCAGCTTGATCATCTTAAGGATCTTGCTGATGCTGGAGCTACTTCGTTCAAGATAGAAGGAAGATTAAAAGATATCAACTACGTCAAGAATGTGGTGGCTGCCTATAGCAGTCAACTCGATGCAATCGTAAAAGCTGAACCGCGTAAGTATCGCCGTGCTTCGGTGGGACATGTTCAATATAATTTTACACCTAATCTGAAGAAGACTTTCAATCGTGGCTTTACCCATTATTTCCTGAATGGGCGACAGCCGGATATTGCTTCTTTCGATACACCGAAAGCTATCGGCGAGTTTGTGGGCAAGGTTAAGGAAATACGTGGAAACATTTCTTTCAACGTAGCCACAGTAGCCAGCTTTAAAAATGGCGATGGACTGTGTTTTATCAATGATGACCGTGAGTTGGAAGGCTTTCGTGTGAACAGAGTAGAGGGCAATCGCCTCTATCCGTTTGGAATGCCTGAACATTTGCGTCCGGGCATGGCTCTTTATCGTAATAACGATCGGGCTTTCGAGGCTTTGCTGGCTCGTAAGTCTGCTGAACGTAAAATCTATATTGTCATAGCAATGGAGCCTGTGATGGGTAATGAGTTCAGGGAAGAGCCACAGGGGGTAAAGGCTGTTGTCAACATCATGAAGACGAAAGAGGCTGATGGTGGCTTGATTTATCAGGTGGCTGAGGTGTTTAAAGAGTTGAAACTCGAAAAGGCGAAACGCCCGCAGGGCGAAAATATAAAGGCTCAGATGAGCAAACTGGGCGATACGATTTACGAAGCTTACCAGGTAGAACTTCTGAAGGGAATGGAGACATACTTCGTTCCGAACAGTATTCTCACTGCTATCCGGCGTGAATTGATAGATGAACTTACCAAGGCAAATCAGAAACAGCTTGATAAGTCGTTGTGGGGTGGATGGGATAGAACCCTGTTCAACAATGGTTTTGGATTCAGTCAGCCCGGTGAGCACCGACTTACGAAAGAGGAATTTACTTGGCAGCCGGAATATGGAAAATGGGGTTATCTCTATAATATAGCTAACTATGATGCAAGAGATTTTTATCAGATTCATGGTCTGTCGCCAGTCGTTCCGGCATTTGAGTTGGGTAAGAATATTCCTTCTGCATGGGATGCTAAGACCCAGGAAGAATATGATGAGAATATAGAAAAAGACAAGGCAAACCGAAGTATGCAACCTAAGTTTACCAACGAAAAGGGAGAATCGCTCCTGATGCAGTGCCGCCATTGTATCCGCTATTCGTTGGGCTACTGTGTGAAGCGTGGAGGCAAGAAACCATCCTGGAGAGAGCCTCTCTTCCTGCAGTTGGGCGACGGTCGCCGCTTCCGTCTGGAGTTTGCGTGCAACGAATGTCAGATGAACTTATATAGTGAGAAATAAATGAAAAAGAAATGGACGATACAGATTCTTTGTATGCTGGGCATCCTCTTGATGTTCAGCAGTTGTTATCATCGCCGTGCTCATCACCAGATGCATGCAGCTATGGTAGAGTACAGTAATAAACAACTCGATTCCATTTCGTTTTCTACTACCCATCATTATACCAACAAATTCAATTTTCTGGTATTCAAGGATTCCCTGGAATTGATAGCGCAACAGCCTGAAGAATTTTTGAGCAATTTGCCTATCGACTCCTTCGCCGTCCGAAAGAACTGCCTGCTGGTGGTTACGGATATCCGTATGGTTCCTCAGGATTCCATAGATTCAGTTTGGGTGCAGTTGGCAACAGAAGATAATCAGTTTGGTTGGACCCGTGAGTCCCGTCTGCTGCCGAAGGTTGTGCCCGATGATCCTATTTCAGAGTTCATTATGACCTTCAGCAATACTCACTTGCTCATCTTCATGGTTATCATTATTCTCATAGCCGTAGCCTATACAGTTCGTAAGATTTTCCATAGCAATGGTAAACTGGTTCATTTTAATGATATTGATTCACCATATCCTACAGCTTTGGTGCTTATTGTTTCGATATCAGCAACCTTCTATGCAACCATTCAGTTGTTTTTGCCAGAAGTATGGCGTCATTTTTATTTTCATCCTACGCTCAATCCTTTTGCCGTACCGCCGATACTGGGCTTTTTCCTGGCTACGGTCTGGGCGATACTGATAGTAGGATTGGCTTGTGTTGATGAGGTGAAACACCGTTTGCCGGCAGGTGATGCAGTTCTGTATCTGGGTGGTTTAGTGGGTGTTTGCGCCATTGATTACATCATTTTCAGTGTTACTACCTTATATTATATAGGTTATTTGTTGCTCGTAGCCTATATATGGTTTGCCATACGGGTTTATCTGTTTCCTCATAAATAAGGATAGGGGGTGAAGGAAAAAATATGTACCTTTGCACCCGTTATGAAAAGAATAGTATTTTATAGTAAAAAGAGCGTATGCATTGGTTTGGCAGCAGTAGCGTTGCAGGCTAGTGCTGCGGATAACGAAAGGGCTACTTGCTCTGACCTGTCATTGGGTACGAGCGAAAAGTTTGCAGAAGCTAACGGCTTGCTGGCTGATAGCAGCCGAGTTTATGACATTGATGAAGTTGTGGTTGTTTCGCAGCCTAAGGAGAATTTCCGTCTTCGTCAGCAGGCTCTCAGCAGCACTTCCTTTGGTTCTTATCAGATGCAGCGACTGGGGTCTCGCGATTTGCGCGAACTTTCCTGCTATGTTCCTAACTTCGTAATGCCTAACTATGGCTCGCGTTTTACCAACGCCATGTATGTGCGCGGTATTGGAAGTCGTATCAACAGTCCGGCTGTAGGAATTTATCTTGACGGAATTCCAGTGTTGAGCAAGGCTGCTTTCAATCTTCACCATTATCAGACCAGCCGTATAGATATTCTCCGTGGTCCACAGGGAACACTCTATGGTCAGAATTCTGAAGGTGGTTTGGTGCGCATCTATTCACGCGATGCTTATGATAGCAAGGGCACCTACGTTAATCTGGGATTGGGCTCTCATTTCTATCGTAATGTAGAAGCGGCTCATTATATGAAGCTTTCACCTCGTGTCGCATTAGGGGTAGCTGCTTTTTATGATGGACAGAAGGGATTCTTCCATCGTGCAGGAACCAGCGATTATGCCGACAATTATGATGAGGCTGGCGGTAAGTTTAATCTTAAGTTCCGTTTTGATAGAGGATGGAGCATGGATTTGCTAGCCAATTACCAATTTGTCTATCAGCATGCATTTCCTTATGGTCAGCTGGATTTAAACAGTGGCAAGGCCGCATTGCCAAATACAACATTCCCTGGGCTTTATCGCCGCAACATGCTGCTTTCGGGTGTCAATCTTCGTCATGAAGGAGCGAAATGGGATTTTGCTTCTACTACCAGCTATCAGTTCCTGGATGACAATATGAAGATGGATCAGGATTATCTTCCTAAAGATTATTTGAGCTTGCAGCAAGATCAGTTGCAGAATTCTATTACTCAGGAGTTCACATTTAAGAGTCGTCAGCCTTTCTTCGGTTTCTGGCATCTTACACAGGGTGCATTCTTATCCCATGTGTGGTTGAAGACAAATGGTCCTGTAAAATTCGGTTCAGAATTGACGAATCCTATCAGTAACGTTATCCAGCAGCAGATGTATTCCGCCATCCATACTTCGATGGTGAAGAAGATGATGAGTAAGGGAATGCCAGAAGCTGCGGCTAATGCGATGGCTACGGTCGCGATAGAGAAGGCGGGCGGCATCAGCATGGCGGCGAGCATGGGAGCTCCGGGATTGTTTCATACTCCTCAGAGCAATTTGGGTCTCTATCACGAGAGTACGTTTGATCTTTCTTCCCGTCTGAAAGCAACGCTTGGTTTGCGCTACGATTTCATGCATACAAGTATTCATTACTATACTTATGCTTATATGGCGATGACAGTTAAGGTGATGGGCATGGAGGTTACTTCTAAATTGCGTTCAATGCTCGACCGCAAAACGGGTGATGATTACAACCAGCTCTTGCCAAAATTTGGCTTAAGTTACCAGCTTGATGAGCAGGGTAGCAATGTTTATGCCACAGTGAGCAAGGGCTATCGTTCAGGCGGTTATAATATCCAGATGTTCAGTGATATTTTGCAGACCGATCTGAAAGCTCACCGTCAGCAGGCGAAGGGAGGCAATTATGACGTTCCTCATACCGATAAGGATTATGATAGAGTGAACCAGACTATTGCCTTTAAGCCGGAAACCTCATGGAATTATGAGGTTGGAACGCATCTCAATCTTTTTGATCATCGTCTTCATTTCGATTTGAGTGCCTTCTATATGCAGGTTCGCAATCAGCAACTCTCTGTGATGGCAGGAACCTATGGCTTTGGCCGAATGATGGTTAATGCAGGTAAGAGTCACAGTTGTGGTATTGAAGCCGCGCTCAAGGGTCAGGCTTTCGACGGTGCTTTTGATTGGGGTGTAAACTATGGTTTTACACGCGCCGTATTTGATGAATATACTGATGGCGAGGGGGATAAGGCTGTGAATTATAAGGACAAGAAGGTTCCTTATGTTCCCCAGCATACGATAGCAGCCATGGCTGACTATCATTTAGGTCAGTTTACCTTCGGATTGAATATGAATGCGCAGGGCAAGACTTATTGGGATAATGCCAATACCTACAGCCAGAAGATGTATTTCGTGATGGGTGCGCATTGTGATATTGATTTCAGTAAGATGAGCATCAGTATCTGGGGTAGGAACCTCACAGATACTAATTACAATACCTTTGCTGTTGATAATGCAGCAACAGGAAAGAAACTGTATTTTGCCCAGCGTGGCAATCCTTTCCAATGTGGTGTTGATCTGAAATTCCACTTTTAGGATTAAATAGAAAAGGAGTTCCGGCATTCTGAAATGCTAGAACTCCTTTTCTTTTTAATCTCATTTATCTCCTTCCTTTATTTTAATTCTCCATATCCTACCAGCCGGTCGGTGCGGTCGCTCTGAGCCCGATAGTAAACCAGTACATTGTATTTGTTCTGGGTCTGGTAGAAATTTCCTTCTGATGGGAGCAGCCTGATGCTTCCGTCCTCCATCTTCATGAGATACTGATAACTGTAATAACCTTGCTTCATGAAGAGACGTGCGTGATAGGTTTTCGTCATTTCATCATATTCCATCCGATATTCGGGGAGGAAACGGCCGTAGGTCCAATCTGCGTTCAGATAAACATCGCCTGGCTGTTTTGGAGCTTTCAGGGTAAAGTGAATCTGTGCATATTCGCAGGTGTTGTTGTTTTCTACGTTGTCGCTGTTGCGGATATAAAACGAACCTTTGGCAGTTTCATCGTAAACGTAATTGGGGCGAGGGCTGTCGGTCATTACCTCTACCTGATAGTCGCTTCCATCCCAATCTATAGCGTCTATTCCCATGGTTGGATGGTCGGTGTCCAGAAACTCAAACTTTCTGTATTCGTTGCCCGCATCGAAAATTAGAGCTCTCACATGCTGCCAACTCATTTTGCCCGCACTCAGGTAGTCGGGTTTAGGGTTGATGACAGCATTGTCCCATCTTCCGTTCTGAAGCACTACGATGTTCAGCTGGTTGGGATGAGTGATTCTCAGCTGGCTGTGATCCAGTTCCATTTTCAGTTGCTGGTGGTTTTTCTGGATATCTATATCTGTTGTTGAAGTAGCTTCTAACTTGAGTTTAACCAATGGCTGAGGCTCTGTAATCATCCAGCAGGCTGTAAACATTTTGCCTTCTTCCTCGTTTTCCGCATTGTCGTCATAAACCGTCAGTCTGTAGTTGCCGCTCATGGTAAGTTGGCAGTCGGCATTGGGAATTGCCAGATGATAATGGGTGTAAGGATGATTGGTGTTGATGGATTGCTCTACATCTTCAATCATCTGGTTGCCGTTGAAGCCTCTCATATAGTCGCTTTCAAAGAGCGAAGAAGATACGTTCCAGTTTGCATCACAATGTTCAATCTTGTAGCTGTACCGGTGATAATCGTGCGTCATGTCGTCAAAATCGATATGGATAGGTTCTCCGCCCAGTGACGATACTGGGAGCGATAACCAGTTCGTTCCGCCTACAACCTGTAGGGTTCTGATGCGCTGGTTGAATATCTCGTGCTGCTGCGCCCAGGCAGGATAGGTAAACAGAAAGAGAAGGGAGATGATAGTGTATAATTGTTTCATATGGCTTCGTACGTATATATAAAAAAATAACTTGCAGTAGCCTTTTTACAAAGAACTAAATGCAAGCTTAAACAATCTAAATTAATACATGAAAACACTTTTGTAGTCGATAGGGGAATCGAACCCCTATGCCAAGATTGAGAATCTTGTATCCTAACCATTAGATGAATCGACCATTCAAAAAAATCTCTATTGGTCTCCCGACTTATAGAGACTTATTAATCTAATACCATGAAAAACACATGTAGTCGATAGGGGAATCGAACCCCTATGCCAAGATTGAGAATCTTGTATCCTAACCATTAGATGAATCGACCAACGGTACATTTTCGGACGATAGCTTGCGGAAGGTGGGGGATTCGAACCCCCGGTACGGTAACCCGCACGGCAGTTTAGCAAACTGCTGGTTTCAGCCACTCACCCAACCTTCCAGTCGGATTCTTAACCGAATCAACCAAGCATCGTTCTTAAATGCGAGTGCAAAGGTACTACTTTTTTCTGATTCTACCAAATCTTTTTGCAACTTTTTTTCGATAAAAATGCATTTTCTTTGTAACTCCCACATTATCAGGGGTTGTTTTCTTTCAGTGTTATGAGTGCTTTCATTCCTAAAACGAGCAGAGGCGGACTTCTTTCTCAGAAATCCGCCTCTTGTAAAAGAAAGGGCCGCTCGATGATGTGATGAAACTCCGAATGTATAAACATTTGAGAGTCCTCCGCCTTTGTAATCCACCGGCTTTTCAGCTTACCTGCCTGCTGCAGTTTATGTGGCCCGCCATGAGCAAGAGAATGTCCTCTCGGTTTCAATAGTGTAATTTGATGAGTATCCCGATCGAACCGAAACGACCCTTATTCCTTCTGGCACCCATGCGTCATCACGATGCAACGGTGCAAACATCTTAGTCATTATTTGATAATGCAAAGATAATGCAATATTTTGAAACTACCAAATGTTTTAGCTGTTTTCTTCGAATATTTTTTCGAAATATTTTCTCAACTCTGTTTTATCCTCTATGATATTGCGCAGTTCGTTGAGCGCTTTCTCGTTAGGGGAGTTGGGAATCCATAACCTGATGTATCCGTTTCTTGAATATTTTTCGTCCATGTGCTGGCTGAACCGCTCCCATTGCTGCTCCTTGTCATCATCTGGATTATTTTCTTTGTCATACTGTATGGCGCGCAGAAAAATTTCGTGAACATCAATGTCGCGATCGGCTTCTGCCACAATCTTGCCATAGATGCTGCGAGGTTGACGGCTGGATGAAGCCCGATGGTCCTCAACAGCTTCTTTCATAATTTTAATCTGTTCTTTATTGAACCAGCGCTTCAGTCTTGCATCTGCCTGCAGAATCTTACCGCTGGTTATATGATGAATGGCACGCGGACCGCTCATCCCCAGGTCGTGGTAAGCGGCTATTACATACACCATATCGATGTCGGCTCCGGTTACCGGAACCAGTTTCAGAGAGTTTCTGATGACTCGGGTAACATGTCTGAGCCCATGACTTTCGCCAAAGGCATTATATTTGGGGAGAATCTGTTTCTCCACAAAGTCCATGATTTCGAGATTTACCTGTTGCTTCATAGATATTCCTCCACTTTATTTATATAATAAGGTACGCGCGTACATTATTAATAGTTTATTATTGTTCAATTCGCCATTCCGATAATGATCAGGGATGATACAATGCCGAAACAGAAGATGTTCAGAGCTGTTTTGCCCAGAATTCTGTTCAGTTCTCTGCCTTCGCCTATCTTTTTCATCTCCATATAGGTTCTGTTGTGCAGAACGATATAGAGTGCTGCAAGCGGCAGGAACATGCTGCTGGCTTCATGCTGAAATACTTCGTAGGTGGTTACACCTATTATGGTGATGATTCCCAGATTGCCCAATGCGCAGTATAACCGCTCGGCATTCTTCTTTCCTATGTGAACCACAAGAGTCTTCTTGCCGGCTCTCAGGTCGTTGTCATGATCGCGGTAATTGTTCAGAATGAGCAGTGTATCAACTACCAGTCCGCAGGCTACAGATACGAGAACCGTTTCCATGCTTACTCCCTGCATGGTTTCGGGCATTACGAGATAGTATGTGCAGCATACAGGTACAATGCCGAAGAATAGCAGTACCAGAAGATCGCCCATGCCCAGATAGCTGAGACAGGTAGTATAGAGAAAACAGAAGACTACGCAACAGATGCCTACGATAACCATTTCCCAACCTCCGAAAAGAACCAGCGGAAGCCCTATGGCACAGCCCAGAAGAGTAGTGAGGATGATTCCCCATTTCATGGCTCCCAATGTTATCCAGCCTTCAGCGCAGGCACGTTTCGGTCCCAGTCGGGTTTCGTCGTCATTACCATGTTTGAAGTCGAAATAATCATTCACCAGATTGCTGTCTATCTGCATCACCCATGCAAAGAGCAGGCAGAGTAGGGCTGGCAATGTCTGTATCTGCTGAGCATCTTTATAAGCCAGCGCAATACCCAATAAAACAGGAACAGCCGCCGCCGTCAGAGTCTTCGGGCGAGCGGCTAGATACCATGCTTTTATAGAATTTGTTTCTATCATATTCTGAAAAGATTAAAATTGAATCTCCTGAAATTCTTAAGGAAAATCAGAAAGATTAATTGAAGAAGTTCCAACTTACTCCAATACGGAACACTCTCTCGTTCATCGGATAATGAGGAGCGAAGAAGTAGTTCTTGTCGCCCTGTCCTGCATTGATGTGGCTCATCATTACGAAGAAACGGGTGTGCTTGATGTGAACGTTGGCGTAAACATTGACGATAGGATAGTTGCCTATCTTTACGTTGTTCTCGCCGTTGCCCTGTACCGTATACTGTCCCATATAAGGTGAATAGTCGGGAGCTTCATAGCTTGTAAAGTAGCGCATGTCAGCACCCAGGTCTACGTTCAGCACCTTTACTACCTTGAACTTGATGTAGAGGTTGGTGTAGGCATTGAAGGCTGGTACTGGCAGAACACTCTCCTTGCTTGAGTGCTGGTAGGTAAACTGGTTTTCCCAGTTCAGAATGCCTAGTCTGAAGTTCTGCTCCAGTTGTGCTGTCAGCAGGTTGATTCCTCCGCTTTCCTGCATCGGTGTTACTATGACTCCTGTTCGCAAACCTTCTTCTGTAATGTCATAGCTCTGCGAGAAGTAGGTGTAGTTCTTGATTTCATCTACAGCCACTCTCAGCTTGGTGCGTGTCTTAGGGAAGGAGAGCGTACCCATGATGCGGGTGTGGATGGTCTTGTCGAGATCATTCTCCCACCACAGATGGCGGGCGTGATAATTGCGGTAATAGAACGATGGGGTTTCTCTATGGAAGAAAGCATCGCCTCTTACCTGAAGCGTGTCGCCCAGGAATGGGATGTTCACGTCTACATTACCATCTATGGCAAGGGTTCCGGCGTCAACACCCGTCAGTCCTATTTCTGCTACGGCATTGTAGTGGAGTGTCTTGCCTTCCTGCTTGCTCAGCTGTCCGCCTACGCTCAGTGCATGCTCGTTGTATTTTTCGAAACCACCTTCCATGGTTGGCAGTTCATAGTGACGGAGGTCGTAGCTGGCGAAAGCCTTCAAGCCTGCCTTTGCCCATTTATTGAAACCTTCAAGCATGGCAATGGCGAAGGTATTCTTCATGTGCCAGTGTTTGGTCTGGTCGTAGATGGAGTCGCCGGTCAGCCTGCCTGCATCGTAATATTCTTTCAGATAATAGTCGGCAGGGGTCTGATAAGCTTCGTAAATACGGCGATAGTTGTCAAACTTTACCGTATGGATGAAACTCGTTACCGGAACATATTCGCTCTTGTAGAAAAGCGAGTCTTCGGCATTTTTCTTCTGGATGGCCAGCAGACTGTCGGCTGCGGCTTTTCCGTTTACAGCGATTCGGGTACTGTCGTTCCTGATGTCCTTTGCGGCTAAGTCTTTAGCCGGTTCATCGCCTGCAATCTTGGCTCCGTCAGGACGGCCGCTGAATTTAGCTCTCTGCTGTTTGTCGTAGGCTTTCTCATCAAATTTCTTGCCTTGTTCCTTGGCTTTCTTTCTGGCTTCTTCCTTCGCTTCCTCTTCAGCATTTTCCTTTTTCGAAGCCATGGCAAATTTCTTTGCCTTGATTTCTTCTTCGGTCATCTTTACCTTGCGGCTGAAACCTACGTTATAGCGGTGGGTAAAGAAGATGTGCTGGTTGTCCAGTCGGTTCCAGTTCTGTTCCAGAACGGTAGGAATTTCGTTGGTGGCAAACGATTCGGTATAGATTTCCGGATGTTTGATGTAATCATCGTTGGTAATACCGCCGTTCTCGGTCATCTTCTCATGATTGGTACTGAAGAGGAGATGTGCCTGATAGCGGTCGCCCAGGTAAGATGCCCACATGGTGTATTTAAAGTGGCTGGTACTCTGTGCGTTATAATATCCTCTGCCATACTTGTAGTCGAATCTGAAACCGGCGCCTAGCCTTTTGTTGGCATTTACTGCAAATATGGCCTTGAAGTCGTCTTCTCCAGTCACCTTGTCGCCGCAGCTGTTCAGCGTTATGTTCGTGATAGGTGAGTAGGTGTTGGTGAAGTGGAAGTCGCTTACCGGATTTACGATATAATCGTAGGGCTCTGTAAAGATAAAGTTGCCCTGCGTGTTGCGGCGGTCGATGAAGATTCGGTTCAGTCGGGCAGTACCCATGTTTCCGAGGGTATTGTATTCGCCTCTCAGTCCTTCCGTGAAGGTTGAGTTCATGTACATGTGCTGCAAGGTGTCTACTACCGCAGCCTTTGTGTCGCCGAAGCGTTCGTCTACAGTCCATACCCTGATGCCTTTCGGAATCTCCTTGTCTGAGCCCAGTGAATCGGTGTTCACCTTGCGGTTGGTTTGAGGACGGAACTGCGAATCTTCGTTATAGTTAAAATCGTTTTGTGCCGCAACCGGGAGGGTCGCAGCACAAAATAGGAGTGATGAGAATATAATTTTCTTCTTCTTCATTATTTCTTAAATAGTCGGATACATACTTCGGCAATCTTGAGCACTACACCCACGATGAGTACGATGTAGGCGATATTGCGGCTTTCTTCCAGCTGGGTCCAGAGTATTACCCCCACGATGGCGAGCAGCATGAAGGCGATGTTGAGATAGTTGCGCACCTTCAGCATGTTGTTCTGGTCGCTGTAGGCCAATGGGCGGAGCCGGCGGTGCTGTGGTCTTACGGCGTAGCTGGTAGGCTGCTTCTGTTCAGTCTGTTCTGCTCCCTGCTCAGCTGTAGGCTGGGCTGTAGCGTTTTCAGGCTGCTGTGCCTCGTTCTGTTGTATCTTGTTGTCTGTATTCTGATTATCCATTTTTCTTCAACTTATTGTTTTACTAATGCTGCTAACTCTGCGAATATCTGATCCTTGCGGTCGATGGTGCATCTGCGGAACTTTCCGAAGATTTTAGCCAGGTCGTTCTGCTTCTTGTTGAGCGCAATCTTGTCGCTGATTACCTCTTCTGCAGGTTCCTTGAAACCGGTGCTTCTTCCTTCCTCGTAGTTGTAGATGATGCGACCGAGCGAGAGATTCAGATGATTGTCTGAAATTCTGGCTACCAGCTGGTATTTGAATTCCGTGCGGTCGAGCGAGATGAATGACTGGCTGAAGACGAGCCATTCGTCCATCGTGTTGGCGATGACGTGTTCAGCATCGTTTACCAGTGCTACTCGGCTTGCTATGTTCTGCTCGTTCTGTGTCAGTTCACTCATGTATTTTAATACGATGTCGTAAATCTGCTTGGCAGTTTTTCCGTTAGCATCCGTATCGAGTGTGAATTCTATCTTGTTTTCATCATTATATGTGATGGCGCCTGCCAGATATTTCATATCCACTTTGGCTGTTGTACCATTTGCCAGTTTGTTGGCAGGCTTGGCAGCCTCCTTGGGCTTAGCGGCTACGGCAACAGGAATCGCCCATCCCGTGGTTGATGTGGTTGGCTCCTTTACAACAACTGGTTCTGGCTCAGTAGCATTACCTTTTTTTGCTTCAGCTTCCGCCTTGGCGCTTGCAGCGTTGATGCTGTCGGCCTGAGCCTTCAGTTTGGCAGCCTGTGCTTTTATCTTAGCCACTTCTAGTGCCTTCTTGGCAGCTTCCAACTGTTTCTGTGCCTGTTCCAGCTGCTGCTCTTCAGTCAGTACGGTTTGGGCCTGTGCAGTCATCAGCGGGAGGAGCATAAATATGGGGATGATGATTTTTTTCATGTCGAGTTGTTTTTATGAAACTATAAAATGACGGTTCCTGTAGGGGAACTTAGCGGAAGATGAGGGATTCAAACCCCCGATACCCGGAAGAGGGTATACCGGATTTCGAGTCCAGCGCATTCGGTCACTCTGCCAATCTTCCTTTTTATTTAGTCAGATGCAAAAGTAATACATTTTTTGCATCTGACAAAATATTACTGTTATTTTTTAACTATATTAACCCCGCTTTATAGGATTTTATACTATAGTTTTTACTGTTGCTGCAGGAATCTGTCTGCCTCGATCGCAGCCTTGGCACCAGAGCCGGCAGCAACAATGCCCTGACGATAAACTGGGTCGGCAACATCGCCGGCAGCAAAGATGCCAGGAAGATTGGTGCTCGCAGTACCAGGAATCACCTTGATGAATCCCTGCTCATCCAAATCGATGAAATCCTTGAAGAGACCCGTGTTAGGCTTATGGCCGATAGCCAGGAAGAAACCATCGATGGCAATATCAAACTTCTCCTCGTTGGCCTCACCCATGTGGCGAACTAGATGAGCACCCTCTACTCCATTCTCACCAAACAAGCCGAGCGTATTGGTCTCGAAAAGAATCTCAATGTTCTCCTTCTCCTTCACACGCTTCTGCATAATCTCAGAAGCACGGAGATAAGGCTTGCGCACAATCATATACACCTTCTTGGCAAGACCAGAGAGATACATCGCTTCCTCGCAGGCAGTATCACCACCACCCACTACGGCAACCGTACGCTTGCGATAGAAGAAGCCATCGCAGGTAGCACAGGCAGAAACGCCCTGACCACGATATTTCTCCTCATCAGCCAGACCGAGGTACTTGGCAGAAGCACCTGTAGCGATAATCACGGTATCAGCCTCAATCTCGTTGCCACGCTCATCGGTAAGATGATAAGGGCGGGAAGAGAAATCCACCTTTGAAATGCTTCCGTCACGGAGATCAGCACCAAAGCGGGCTGCCTGCTCCTTCATATCCATCATCATCTGGGTGCCATCCACACCATTAGGATAACCAGGGAAATTCTCTACCTCTGTGGTGATGGTAAGCTGGCCGCCTGGCTGCATACCAGAATACAATACAGGATTGAGACCAGCTCTACCTGCATAAATGGCAGCTGTATATCCCGCAGGACCGCTACCTATAATCAAAGTCTTTACTTTTTCCATTATATTTATTGCTGTTTTATTATGATCTTGTGATTATCTTACATGATTATCTTGTGAGACTAATCGGAATGATCTTATGTGAATTATCTTGTGATGATTTATCGGATTCCCACGATCTTATGCATTTGGAGCGAGAGCTGCCATTCCGGATGCTGCTTCACATAGTCGATGCAGCCGGAGAGGATAAAGCGGTTGCGGGCATCATTGCCCACATCGCAAGGCTGCAGATACTGATAGGTGGCTTCCAATCCATAATTGTTTACTTCGTGAGCGCCATCAAAGACCAGCTTCAACTCATCCACCTTCTTCAAGGCGAGTTCACCACCCTCCGTAAAGTCCAACTTTGGCGAACAGGTAACCCAGTCGATGCCCTCAGGAACCACGTGGGTGCCGTTGGTTTCCATCGAAAGATAATATCCCTGCTGATGCAGGAGCTGGATGAGTTCCGCATCTACCTGCAAGGTTGGTTCGCCACCTGTAAGAACAATAAAGCGGCAATCGCCACCCTTCTCCAGGCACGCAGTCAGGATGTCCTCGGCGCTCATCTCCTTATATCCCTTGAAATCGGTATCGCAGAAAGGACATTTCAGATTGCAGCCGCTCATACGAACAAAAACAGCTGGTCTGCCCATCCATCTTCCTTCTCCCTGAAGGGAATAGAATATCTCGTTAACTTTATACATTTTTTCTTATATTAATTACCAGCTCCTATATTAAGGAACCAGATGCTCGATTCCTTTGATTTTCTCTTCGTCAACCACCACGGCAGTATTGCCGAAGCTCTCCTGCACCGTAGCCTTATAGCACTCTGGGAAGAGATCCACGAGCCATCTTCCGATATTCTCGGCGGTAGGATTGAAATCAAACACCTCGTTGAGATTGGCGTGATCCATCTTGCCATGCACCGCTTTCTTGACATGGGTGAAATCTATCACCATGCCATCCTGGTTCAACTCTCTGCCCACGAAAAAGAGTTCAATCTGCCAGTTGTGACCATGCAGACTGCTGCACTTACTCTCGTAACTGAGGGTGAGCGAATGGGCTGCTGATATTTCTAATTTCTTTGAAATGAAGTAAATCATCTGTTATTTCTAGTCTTATTTCTTGTCGTTTAACTTTGCAAAGATACATTAATTCATTTAGAATACAAAATAAAACCGAAAGTTTTTTTCTTTCTTAAAGAATTTATTGCTATCTTTGCACCCATAAAAGGAATGAGGGCGCTTGCCACATCCTATGACGCATCTGATAATAACAAAAAATAAGATAATGAATACAATTAAGAAAATTGTACTTACAGGTGGTCCTTGCGCAGGTAAAACCACTGCGCTGGTTAAAATAATCGACCACTTCTCTGGCCTTGGATACAAGGTGTTTACCATTCCTGAGGTTCCTACCATGTTCACCCAGGCAGGAATGAACTATCTCACCAAAAACGAGAAGTTCTTCTTCGAGGGAGAAAAAGCTACCTTCCTGACTCAGATCGGACTGGAAGACAGTTTCACCAAAATGGCTGAAACCATCGACAAGCCGGTCATCATCGTCTGCGACCGTGGCACGATGGATATCTCCACCTACCTGACAGAGGACTTCTGGAACCGCATCATCTCCGAGCAGGGATACACCAACACCCAGCTGCGTGAACGCTACGATGCCGTACTGCATCTGGTTTCTGCCGCAGATGGCGCTGAACAATTCTACACCACAGCCAACAACGCCCAGCGCGTGGAAAAGGCGGACGAAAAGGGATTGCAGATAGCCAGGGAACTGGACAAGAAAATCGTTTCCGCCTGGAAGGGACACCCACATCTGAGAGTAATCAACAACCACGAGGACTTCAACAACAAGCTGAACCGTGTGCTCAAGGAAATCAGCAATGTGCTGGGTATTCCGCAACCTATCGAAGAGGAAAGAAAGTATATCGTGAAACTGACCGGCGAAGTGCCAAATGCCATCGACAGCGATATCGTTCAGACCTATCTTTCGGGAGAACCAGGCAGCGAGATCCGTCTCCGTCGCCGTGGATTCGAAGGTGGCAAGTACGTATATGTTCACACCACCAAGAAGCGCGTAGCCGACAACGAGCAGGTTGAGACCGAGCGACAGATCAGCGCTAATCTCTACGAGAATATGCTCCAGCAGGCAGACCCTTACCGCCAGCGCATTCATAAGCATCGCAAGAGTTTTATCTGGAAGGGCCAGTATTTCGAGCTCGACGAGTTTCTTGAGCCGGTTTCCGACCTGATGATTCTTGAAACCCGCGGCATTTCTGCCAACGAGAGTGTGAAGTTTCCTCCTTTCATTCAGGTGCTGGAGGATATTACGGGCAACAGCAAATATTATAATTATAACATAGCGCTGAAGCGGTAAATCAGCCGAAAATGTAAAAAGTTACGGAGATAATTCATATTCTCCGTAACTTTTTACATTTTGAGTCCAAAATTATTTCAACTCATAAAACTCCATAATATCCAGCATCTTGAACAATGTACCATCAATAGAAGAATGCCAGCTTTGATGAAAATGTCCGTAACACCAATGAGTGACATGCTGCTGATGTTCTTTCAGAGTTTCATACAGACTATTCATAACTTCACGTTCCTGCTGTATGTCTGATATCAGAGTTTTGTCGTTGCAAGTCCATTTGCGTATCCCTTCCTTGCTTAATAATTCGCAGAAGGATGGAGACGTATGTGTTATTACAATGTCAACCTTCTGCTCAGACAAAATCGACATTAGTGCTTCTTTATTATAAGTCGGCGATTCGCTCTGCCAATAGTATGATGGAGAAAAATCGTCAACGACTTCCGTGTTACCAAAACGTAGCCGCTTTTGCTGTTCCTTTCTCCATGCTTCAAGCCTATACGTACGGTCAATTGATATGGCTCCTCCTACACAGAGAATCGAATGGTTACAAGCGTTGATTACAGAATAGTCTGGAATGGCAATGAAACGTTTGTGCTTAAAGCTTTTCCCATCAAAATACGCTGGGTTGTCATGATTGCCTCTAATGAATACAATCCAATTATTGGCATCATTCATACGTTTGGCGTTTCTTTTCACCATATTATCATAATAGCCTCTCTTATCAAAACCAAATCCACAATCGCCTGCAACAATAACTAACGTGTTCCGCATTTGATATTGCACACAAATTTTGTTCACGAGGAGATTAAAGTCGCCGTGAATATCTCCAGAAACAACTATGTCCTTACATTCTGGAAACTGATATATATTGTATTTTCTGCTATTCATCTTTCATGTTCTCCCAAAACGGAAGAAGTCTTTGCTGTAAGAACGCTATCACTTCAGTAAAAGGCAAGATGTCAGTGGATGTTATTTTACGTATGAAAGCAGTCCATCTGACCTGCATTTGCTGATTGCTGCCAAACTCTTTTCTGAAAAACATCGTGTTCTCATTATAAGGTGAGTGGCGATTTTCAAATGTATGTTTGATAGCTTCCTGTAATATTATAGGATTATACTTTTCATTCTGCAAGATTTTGTAGAGATCATAATAATCCTTCATTCGACTACTTTGGTCTGCAAGATCCACAATAGCGTGCATCTTTTCAGCAATAACTGTTTCAAGCGAGTAGGCCAGTATATTGGCACTCGGCAGATGTTCTAGCAATACTGGATAATCAAGATCTATTGGGGAAGGTGTTATCACGTCACCAAAACCAATATCCATTGTTAAAACCTGGGCAATAGTGTCCATCTTGACTGGAATGCTGAGCCTAATCCCATGATAGTCTTTGAACTCAGTTATATTTTGTGCAGTAATGTTCTCCGTGTCAAATATTACGCCATCTTCCTCGTATGGCACAGAACATATTTCTCTGAACGCTGCAATTATAGAAGAGCCTTCGTTGCTGATATTATTGCCAAGGAAATCTATATCCAATGTTGGACGAGCCGCAAATTTTTCGTATGCATACATGAGTGCACCTCCCTTCAGATAAAAATTTCCTCTATAATGAGTCTGCGATATTCTGTAGAGAAGTCTTTCTTGAAAATACCGAGTTAGGATAGTCTGATTAAAGACGTTTTCCTTTCTTGCAACGTTCAGCAATTTTGTACGTATTGACTTCCCGTAGTTTTTATTTTGTTCTTTACTCATAGCTTCACTTGTAGATATTTTTCCAGGATATTGCCAACACGCAATTGCCTGGCATAATCCATTAGTTTACTGATATTTCTTTCTGGTCTGGAAAGATAGTTATCGATGATTTCAGAACAGACATCAATGCCCACCTTGTTGCGGAACTTTACTGCATCGCATACGCATCGTTCTACATCATATACCTTTACCTTAAATCCATCTATGACTTTCTCCATCACGCCAATTTCTAGAATGTTGGAAGTATAGTGATGGAGCTCTATATTTGGGAATGAAGGTACTTTTACTTTTCTATCCCTTTTGATGGCGACATGATAAGCCTGCGGCATGGATGTCGTAAGCTGATGGATATTCCAGGCAGACCAAAGGCAGAGAATACCATTTGGGACAATAGACTCAATATCAACCATACATGCTGACAATTGGTCTATGTTAGCATATACGCCACGGCAAACTTGAATCAGTTCACCTTGGCGAACGGCTTCCAGCATCTTGTAGTAAGCTGTTCGTCCTTGTACTTTGACGCTTGCTGATGATATGAATGAATTCTTAGTTTCCATAATTGTTCTTCTCATTTTGGTACAAAAGTACCACAAATATTTTTAATTGTGGTACTTTTGTACGGGAAACTTTTAAAATCCGCTCTTTTTTAATACATTCCAACAGTTTTATAGCTATTTTAGTACAAAAGTACCACAAATATTGCTGATTGTGGTACTTTTGTACGGGATGATAGAATGGACAATGCATGGTTATTTGCCTCTTGATTTCTTTCTCATCATTCTATTTTTCTCCTTTATCCGTTGTACTTAAACACCTTGACCATTTCCTTGTCGCCCCCCACGAGTTGGCTACATTTATTCAACATACCAGTATCGACGAAACCGCATTTCTCCATGACTTTTCCTGATGCAGGATTGCCTGTGAAATGGTCTGCCCAGATGTTTTCGAAATGCTTCTCGTTGATGCAGTAGTCAAGCATCAGTTTCAAGGCTTCGGTGCAGATTCCTTGGTTCCAAAATGGCTTTCCTACCCAGTAGCCCACCTCACAGTCGTTTTCTCCGATAGGGATGTTGCTGGTTTCATGGGTGTAGTAGCCGATGCAGCCGATAGCCTCGCCAGTCTCTTTCAACACAATCGCCCATGTCGTTTCATTATGGAAGAATGTCCGGATTATCTCCCGACTTTCCTCTACTGACTTATGTGCTGGCCATCCTGCACGAGGTCCCACGTCAGGGTCTGAGGCATACTTGAAAAGTACCTCTGCATCAGATTCTTGCCAACGGCGAAGCAATATCCTTTCTGTTTCCATATTATTTTTCAGAGCCTTGCCGTCAGAGAATGCGTTACCTACTTTGTCACCTAACTGGATATAGCCATGGTGGATTGGGTCGAGAACTATCAGTTCCATCTTCTGCATATCAGGATTACCGTCTTCTGCCAAATACTTCTCGTCCACAAGGATATTGACAATTTCTGCCACAAGATAGTAGCCGGTCTCGCTTTCGTCGTATTTCTCCTTGATGCGGCACTCCAAAGTCATAGGGAAATCTGTGAATACAGGAGCATCAACCATAGTTGCCTTCTCGATGTTCCATCCTGTCTTATCCATCTTCTTCGGGTCATTTTTGGCAGATACGATGCCTACAAAATCGGATGCCACCATTGTGTTCTTGGTGGCAAAGGCTACAGTAAACTCGCCATTGCGATCCAGATTCTTTGTTGTGACATGCGAGCCCATGGAAATCATTATTTCCTTCATGTCCCATTGTCCACTCCACGCAGCATTCATTGCGTTTGGGGTGCCATCCTCATTATATGTGCCTATAATCAGCACGGGCATAGGTACTACCCATGGTTTTGGTGCAAAACTTTTCATATTCGTTATTTACTTAATTATAATTCTTTTATGATATTTACTATTTATCTTTCCCTTGAAAAAGGTGACGCGCAGAATCAAGTATTTCCATGGGAAGACAGTACCTCGCCTCGTGCCATCCAGGTGGTACTGGAGTTTCTGTCTGCTGGTACTGCAGTTCCAGTCAACTGACATCAGAGTAACACTTATGTGGCACTACTTAGGCATTCCAATTGATATGTTCCTCATATTTGTCGAAGTCCATATTGGAGTCTGCTCCAACCTTTTCGAGCATCTGCCTTATCACTTCCTGCTCCTCAGGTGGAAGAAGAATATCGCCACGCCTACGCTTGAAATATTGGTTGCGTCCGAAGTGGAGGATAAGGGAAGTCATGAACTTGTCATACTGTTGAGGGTACATCCGCTTTTGGAAGTTGGTGAAACCGCGAGCGAAGATCACAGGCTTTTTATTGCGATAGTATGTGCACGCTTCGTCCTTGCTGCATCGGGTGGGGTTGATAAGGTGCAGATACTCTTCATTCTTCTCCATCATCATGGAGTAAGCCACCTGGTGCAGACAAGTAGCTGCCATAGGGCAACTGCTATGCTCACATACTGGATAGCACTCGGGGAGGGTTGTATTATGTTTCTTTGGCATAATCATCTTTGTTTTGGACAACGTCACCTAAATCGGTTTAGGGGTTGTTTCTCCATCTTGCTCGTTACTTTTTTCAATATGCAAATATAAGGTTTTTTATGGATTAATTTGGCGGTTCGAGATATTTTTATTATTTTTACCGCAAAATATGCGGCGTTTAGCGCCATACATTGTTGCAAACAAAATAAATACCTTATATATAAGAAAAGAGATGATGGGACTAACTTAAGGAGTAGCTGTTAGCGCTCGTTAAATATTCGTAAAAACACGAACAAGAATTTGTGATTCATTTTTATTGTTCGTAACTTTGCGAACACAAAACAAATGAGAATATATGGACAACAAAAAAGTATATATGGAAAAACAAGAGCGGTTAGCCCGCTTTGCCAAGGCATTGGGCCATCCTGCAAGGATAGCTATCCTACAGTTTTTGGCCAAACAGGAACAGTGCTATTTCGGAGATATTCACGAAGAACTACCGATAGCCAAAGCCACTGTCTCACAGCATCTATCGGAATTGAAAAACGCTGGACTGATACAGGGTACCATTGAGATGCCAAAGGTGAAGTACTGCATTAACCGCGACAACTGGATGTTGGCCAACATGCTGTTCAAGGAATTCTTTAACCAAGAAACGAGAAAAACAGACTGCGGCTGCAGTAAATAGATCAATAGGATACTGAAGATACAATCATAGCATAAGGGACAATTGTCTCTATTGTGTTCGTAGTTTTACAAACAACAAACAGATTTCTAAATGAAAAAAGTATTCGTTTTATTGTTGGTCAGCCTCCTTGTGCTGGCCTGTGGTGAGAAAGTAGACACCGCACCAACCAAAGGTCACGCAGAGCAAGCGAAGGACTATGTCGAGGTAATCTATTTTCACAGCAAACAGCGCTGTATGACGTGTCGCTCCATCGAGCGGAACACCAACGAACTGTTGAAAGCCAACTTTGCCAGACAAATGAAGGCAGGCAAGGTGGCCTATCGCGTGATAGACATTTCTAAAAGAGAGAATGCCCGAATGGCTGAGAAGTACAAAGTCACCTGGTCGTCCTTGTTCCTTGTACGCCACAAGGACGGAAAGGAAAAGGCGGAGAACCTGACTGAGTATGCCTTTGCACATTCACGCAGACAGCCAGAAGTATTCAAAGCTGGCGTAACACAAAAAATCAAAACTGCATTGAAATAGGCCTATGGACTGGTTACAGACATTGCTTGAAAACAGTACGACACCTGTGCTGACAGCATTCCTGCTGGGTCTGCTGACAGCCATTTCTCCTTGCCCGCTGGCGACGAATATTGCCGCCATCGGCTACATTGGCAAGGATGTAGAAGACCGTCGTCGTGTGTTCCTTAGCGGACTGCTCTATACCGCAGGACGCATTGCTGCCTACACTCTGCTTGGCATGGTACTCATCATGATTCTCCGACGGGGCGCGTCCATGTTCGGCATCCAAAAGTTTATTGGCGAATGGGGCGAGATACTGCTTGGCCCAGCCTTGATCGTAATAGGAGTGCTGATGATTGCCAGTCATCGCCTGCGGCTTCCTCAGTTCGGCTTCAACGGAAACAATGCTGAGAATTTGAAACAACATGGTGGTTGGGGCGCCTTCCTCTTGGGCGTGTTGTTTGCCATGGCCTTCTGCCCGACGAGTGGCATGTTCTACTTCGGTATGCTTATCCCCATGTCCGCAACAACCACGATGGGCTACCTGCTGCCCGCAGTCTTTGCCACTGCCACAGCTTTGCCCGTGATCATAGTCGCCTGGCTACTGGCGTTCAGTATGCAAAAGGTAGGCAGATTCTATGGCTGGTTGAAAAACATAGAGCGGTGGGCAACGATCATTGTTAGCATATTGTTCATCATGGTAGGATTATATGAATGTTACATCATTTACTTTTAATAAAAAAACAGAACAATGGAAATCAAAGTATTAGGCGCTGGATGCAGTCGTTGCAAGAAGGCACTGGACGTAGTCAACAAGGTGGTTGGCGACTGTGGTATTGAAGTCCAAGTGGAGTATGTCACCGATATCATGCGCGTGATGGGGTATAACGTCATGAGCACTCCCGCAGTGGTCGTCGACGGCGAAGTGAAAATCAAGGGCAGCGTGCCTACGGAGGCCGATGTCAGAAAAGCGTTGGGCTTATGATACAGCAACTGGCCGACTGGATAACATACGACCTGTTGGGACTCGACGCAACGTCGCATCTCGGCGTTGCGCTCGACTTCTTCATCTACGACACGGTGAAGATCCTGATGCTCCTCTTTACCATCAGCTCGTTGATGGGCGTGGTCAACGCCTATTTTCCCATTGAACGATTGCGCAACTATCTCATGACGCATCGGCTCCACGGAATGCAATACCTACTGGCTTCTGTCTTCGGCGCCATCACCCCATTCTGCTCCTGTTCGTCCATTCCGCTGTTCATCGGCTTTGTCAAAGGCGGCATACCACTGGGCGTCACCTTCGCCTTCCTCATCACCTCACCGCTGGTCAACGAAGTGGCCGTAGCCATGTTTCTCGGATCATTCGGTATGAAGGTCACGGTCATCTATGTCGTCAGCGGCGTCCTGCTGGGCATGATCGGCGGCGTCCTGCTGGGGCGGATGCGACTGGAACCGCTACTGAGCGAGTGGGTGAAACAGACTCAGAAGCGGTCCACACAACAGACCGAGGCATGGGAGACCGACCACGTCAGCTTTATCCATCGTCTACCAGCCATTATCCGTGAAGCATGGGGCATCGTGCGTAGCGTACTGATTTATGTCATCATTGGTATAGGTATCGGCGCCATGATGCACGGCTATGTACCTGAGGGATTCTTCGAGCACTATATGGCCCGCGACAACTGGTTCACAGTTCCCCTTGCGGTAGTGCTGGCAGTTCCTATGTATGCCAATGCTGCGGGTATTGTGCCCATCATCGAAGTCTTCGTGGCCAAAGGCATCCCGCTTGGCACCGCCATTGCCTTCATGATGGGCGTCGTGGGGTTGTCGCTACCAGAAGCCACACTACTCAAGAAGGTTATGACATGGCGCCTCATTGGTGTGTTTTTTGGCACCATCACACTGTTCATCGTCTTACTGGGTTATCTTTTCAACTTCATCTTATGAGAGTGTTTGCAAGAGGTACAGGCAAGTGATAAAAAATGGTTAGCGAATTGACGAAAAACGCGTTTTATAGCCATTACAACTCCTCCCCCGCCCTGTTTTTCTCCCGGTTATATAACAGATTGTAAGGAAAAGCAAATGTAACCAAAGTTATCATTTGATATACACTTTGCCCCCCGAAACAGAAAAAAGCGGTGCATGATGAAACTTTTTCAGGTGAATATTTGCACGCTCCGAATATTAGTGCTATATTTGCAGACCGAATCAATGTACTAGACCTATAAAAATGGTGACAATCCGAAAGGAGGTTGCCATTGGACAAGGGATGAAACAATCGAATTTTTAAATCATAAAAACGACAACTGCATGAAAACTGCTTGGAGAGGTTTCAAAGGAAACAAGTGGAAGTCTGAGGTCAATCTTCGCGACTTCATCCAGAACAACTACACTCCCTATGAGGGTGACGAGAAGTTCCTCGTAGGCGCAACCGACGCTACCAACACGCTTTGGGGCGAGTTGCAGAAGCTGCAAAAGGAAGAGCGTGCCAAAGGTGGTGTGCTCGACATGGAGACCGAGGTGGTATCAAGCCTGACTGCCTACGGCCCGGGTTATATCTCTGAGAGCGCAAAGGACTTGGAGAAGGTGGTCGGCCTGCAAACTGACAAGCCTTTGAAGCGTGCCTTCAT
>OFMA01000214.1_pt1 | contig 45334 bp, 30 predicted proteins | sample 1541011 | NCBI WGS metagenome assembly OFMA01 (sample SAMN04209225, study PRJEB22552) | human gut metagenome | biome: gut; material: feces | host: Homo sapiens | place: USA: Oklahoma
GGATGACCAGGCATTTGTCCGCATCGCAGCCCATATCAATCTGCGTCTTGCGGGCGTTGTGAAACAGGCTTGTCACGCGGAAAGCGCGACGGTAGATCTCCTCCGAGAGCAGGTAGAAAAAGCGGATCCAGCGGTCCTTAAACGAGGGCACCACCCAGTCGGCGCGAATGATCTCCTCCTCGCGCTCGCGCGTGTAGATGCCGTGCTCGGTCAGCAATGCCGGCGCGTTATGAACGCTCGAGCCAAGACTCGCAAGCAGGCCGCCGTAGCCGGTCGAGATGGCGTGGTACACGTCGGCCACCGGAACCTCGCTGCCCAGCAGATAGAGCACGGGCAGCAACATCGAACGCATGGTGTGGAAGGCGTCGGCGAAAGGCGTATACGGGTACTCGGCCAGGCACACGTCGCGGAAGATGTCCATAAACGTGCGGCTCTGCAAAAATGAGAGCGGATGCACGTGGCGGCGCTGGAAAATGTCGAACAGCACGTCCCAGTCCGGATTGGAGAGCGAAACCAGACGGCGCAACGCCTCGCGCTCGCGGTCGTCGAAGTCGACTTCCTCCTGCTCGCCCGAAAGACGCAGAGCATCGTCCAGGAACACCTCGTGCACCTCGACGACGTTGCCGGGCAGCTCGTAGACAAACTTGCCGCGGTCTTCGGCGTGAGCGCCAATCACCCACAGCACAAACTCGTGCTCGGGCATGGCCGTGATGTAGCCGTGCATCCAGGTGGACACACCGCCGTGCACGTAGGGGTAGCAGCCCTCGAGCACTAAGCAGATTCTCATCGGTCGCCGCCCTCCTTGCGCCCAATCGTCACGGTCTTGTCCGTCGCTTTGACTAGGTACAGGTCGCCCGTCAGGTGTTTAATCTCGCCACCGGACACCGTACCCGGCTCGCCGTTATTGGCGCGGAACATAAGCCAAGCCTCGTCGTGGAAGTTGCCCAGGTTGAGCGTCCAGGCATCATCGCCCGTATCCACGCTCACCGTCACGGACGAAAAACGCTGAATGGCACCCGAGCATTCCGAACCCGTCTGGTGGCGCAGGTCGGGCGCAGACTTGGTAAGCCAGTCCAGGTAGTCGGTCAGGCCGCCCTTGTAGACCTCCCAGCCCTCCTTAGCGCCGCGATCGGGATCCAGCAGGTCATCGGGATGCATAAAGTGAGTACTCACGTAGTGCATGTTGAGCTCGGACACCGCGGCCAGACGCATATAGGTGTCATCGACCATGCCGCCCGAAACGATACGCGGCTGCTCCACGATGCCATCGCTCGCCACGCCAAATTCCTGCACGTAGGGCAGGTCGGTTCCGTCCTCAAAGTACGTACTGGCAATGGTCTTAATGCGCGGCACGTCCTCGCCAATAATCTTGCGGGCGCGGGCCGAAAGAATATTCGACGGCGGCACGTAGACCGAGCCGTGCGCGTTGGGCAACACCTCGTCCTGAAAGGCGACAAGCTCGTCGAGAGACGCGACAAGCGTCTCCTTGTTCTTCCACGTCTTGTAGTCGTACAGCGTGCCATAGTCGGTGTCCCAGAGCGCCAGCGGCTGATGGTTGTAGCCATGAAAGCCCAACTCACCGCCCATCTGCAGCAGCATGCCGCCAAAATAGCGGAACTGCGTGGTATCGGCCTGGCGCGCGGGCTCGGTTTGGTTGACCACGTCCTCGTAGTTTTCGATCATCACGCCGGTATAGCGAATGTCGTATTGCTGCGCGAGCTTTTGCAGGTCGGGCCACCACACCTTGGCATAAAAATCGGCGATAGAAAGGCCGTAGTCGCGTTTGATGTACGTGCCGTCGCCCGAGGGAACGGGGCTCGGGAAATCGTCCAGGTAAAACACCGCGCTATTGATGACCGGATAGGCCGTGGCATCGCCCAACAGGCTCACGGCCGCGGCATAGAAACCGCGCATGACCTTGTTGTAGATACCGATATTGCACACCACGGTACGGCCGTTGCCGCAATCGCTCGACCAAATAAGCGGAGTACCCGTGTCGCCGGTTTTAGCCCACACGTGGGCCGTCTCACGCAGCGAAACCGAGAGCGACGAATCGAAGGGATCCGACAACTCATAACGCTGTCCACCGCCGATCATAAAGTCCTCGCTCGGCACGATGCTCTCTGCCGTCGTATATTCATAGCTGGCAGAATCGATGCCTAGCTTGGGACCGATTGCCTGCAGATAGCTCGAATTGTCCGGTGTCATGGCGAGCATCAGCGAACCGCCGGAGCTCACCCAGCTCATGATGTCGGAGAGGTGCGTACCGAGCCCATCGATCGAAGGCATCAGTAAAATCACGCGGTCGAAAGATGTGAGGGAAGGAATCGCATCAACACCATCGGTGGCAATATCCACATCGCGGTGGGCAATTTTCATGTCGAGCAGAATCTGGTCAAACTGCTCTTTGACGTCCTCGACGCCATCTTGGCCCGAGTCGGTAATAACCAAGCACGTGGGCTTTTGGCCAAACATCGCCGAGCTTGCCGGCACCGCATCGTTGGCGGCGAGCATACCCAGCTTATGCTGCCCGGCGCTGTACTGCACGCCGGCACGCTCGATCAACAGCACGGCGGCCATGGCGATAAAGACAGCCCATACCACGAGCAGCCCTATCCAACGAAAATGGCCCGCACGCTCGCGGATATGTTGCACCACGCTCATCGGGCCTCCTCTCCTTCACGCCAAAATGCCAGCCTCTCGCGATTTTCGGCATTCAAATACACGTGCTGCTTGTCGATCGCGTCGACTACACGCCGCACCGCCTGCCCATCGCGACGAATCACAGCCAAGCGCAAGCAGAGCATCCACACGTCCTGCTCGTCTGACGCATCGATCACCAACTGGCTAGCGACGTCCTCTGCCTTATCGATCTCGCCGGCATCGGCCAGCGCCGTGGCATAGCGAATGCGCAGCGCAGGCCCGTCCTCGCGTTCGCAACGACGCGCGAGCAGGCGTGCATACTGCTGACGCTGAATCTGTGCCACGCGGCCTTCTGCCAAACCCGAGTCCAGATAGGCGCCCAAAAAGTCGCAATACGCATCCAAGTTATGCGAGCTTGGATCGGTCTTAAACGCGCGCTCCAACTGCTGCAGTTTAAGGTCGGACTCCTTGGAAATCTGCGCCACCGCCGTCGCGGCATAGTGCGCGACCTCGACATCGTCGTTGAGTTTTGCTGCCTGCAACTGTGCCAGGTACGCATCCGGATCCTCGGTAAGCATGGAGAGCATCAGACGGCGGCGGTCGCCCGGGTCGTTAACGATCAGCGCTTCCTCGAGCGGCACCACGCCATCATCGCCCTCGCGCCCCTGCACCAGCATGCTGCGATGCATGTCGTCGTTAATGCGCAGCGACTCCAGCGTGGCATCCTTAAGGTCGTCACCGAACACCGCGCTACGCAGCGAGAGCAGCACCACGAGCAACGGGCCCCACAGCGGTACGAGCACCATCACGGCAAGCATGTGCCCGCGAACCGGCAGCAGGCCCAGTTTCATAAGCGTCCACAGCACCAGACAAACCAGCGCATGAAGTAATAGCAGTACGGCAGCAACGACAAGCGAGATCAAGCGGCCTCCCCCTCACCGTTGCCAGCGGGCGCGATGCGCTGCAGCAGGGCCACAACATCCTCGCTGTCGACGGGCTCCACCGTAATGTGCTTGGCGTCCAAGCGCGCACAAATAACGGGAAGGTCGGCCTCGGTCGCCTGACGCATGAGCAGGTAAAGCGTGTCGCCATCGACCAGGCCTGCAGCATCGCTCTCGCGAATCGCCGACCCAATGGCGCCGACCAGCTCGCCAACAGGCTCCATGCCCGGCACCACGCGCAGGAGCAAGAAGCTCCCCATCTTGTTGTCCGCAAGCGCTTGCTCGGCGGCAAGCTCCCGGCCAAAGGCATCGTGGTTGAGCACGCACGTGCCGGCAACGCAGCGCTTATCCTGCGCCACGGCCTCGTAATCGAAGGCGCGTCCCAGCGCGCTTTCCACCAGGCCGCACAGGATGCGGAACAGGTTTTGGTAGTACAGGGTCATTTGGCTTTCGGCCACGTGACGCACAAAGATCAACACGGCGGGGGCTCCATCGCGCTCGATCGCATAGCCAAACATCGGAAGCCCCGGCGTCAGTGCGCGGTTCACCCACAAACCAGAGATCGAGCCTTGGAGCACGGGCGCAAGGTCGTCGAGCGAGAGCGAGCGCGGCACATTGTTGGAAATCGCCGGGCTCGCCGCTACCAGGCGCGCAAATGCCCCGCCCGAAACATGGTAGATTGTCACCGAATCGTTCTCGAGAATCTCACCCAGCAGCTCGCAGCACTTGCGGTATATATCACGCGGGTTGAGTACGTCGAGCTCCTGCGTCACGGCAAAGATCTTGCCAAAGCTGTCGTGGCGACCCACAATCTGTCGCTTATAGGCACGCTTGTCCTCAATCGCGTCATGATAGAGCCGCGTTAGGAACGTGTTACGGTTTCGCACAAGCTCGTTCTCGTCACGCTCCGCCTTAACGGCCTCGCTGTTGCGCAGCTGTACATAGCCGCACACGGCGCCCACCACAAAGTACGCAATAAACGGCAGCCAGTTGGAAGGCTCATAGAACAAGCCCTGAAAGGTATAGCCGTACAGGGCAAAATAACTCACGGCCAGACCAATCGACGCCAGCAGCGCGGCGACCAGGCCAAAGTCGAGCCCGTAGAGCGTGCCAATCAGGACCACATAGAGCAGTCGATAGTCGAGCACGTTGAGCTGGGCAGATTGGGAGAACAGATGCTCCAGCACCTCGAACAGCACCCATGCGAAGCCCGTCTCCAGGCATTTAATGGGCAGCGCGCGCAGCTGGATGCGATCGATGGCCGCACGTAAGGGATTGGCCTTTTTGGTGCGGGTGTTAGCCCAGCGGGCGTGGATGGTCGAAAGGTCGCGCAGCAGGTCGTAACGCTGAAACCAGCCATAGCGTTTGCGAGCGGCATCGCCTGCGGGCAGCGCATAGCCGGTCGACTCTCCATAGGCAACGGACAGCCCGGGGAACAGGCCCTGGAGCGCGCCGCCCAAGTCGCCCGTTGTGCGATGGAAAGCATCTGCAACATCGAGCGTCTCAAAGGTCGCATCCCAACTGTCAAAGACACGGTGTACCAGCACCGCCAGCTCCTCAGCGCACAACAGGGGAAACGGCGCGTCCGCGGCACCTTGGAGCGCGACCGACCCGGTCGAGCACGCCTCGAACAGCGGCACCAAGAAGGGGTCGCTGAGCGCCGCGGATGCTGTATAGAGATAGGGCGTGCACAGAATCTTGACCTGAATGCCATCTTGCGAGGCATAGTAACGGCACAGATCATTGGCCGCGCGGGCGATAATGCCCTTACCCGTTTGGGCGGCAGCATCTGTGGCATTAGGGGCATCGTCGGCGCTCGCCGCGCCACCGGTACGTTCCGCGCCCGCAGGCCCCGCTACAAACAGCAGCTGCACACGGCGGCCCATACAGGCACGAAACACCGAGCGCAGCAGCTCAATGTCGCCAAAAGTCTCGGTATGCGGAGTGAGATAAGTAGAGAGGTAGACCACGCGGTCGAACTCATAAGCCTGGTCCAGGTGGCGCAGCAGCTCTTTCCACGAGCCGTGGGGCGATGACTCGCGCTGCGCATCATCTGCGGCTACAACCTGAACATGGTCACCGGGGAACGCCTTGGCACAAAAGTCGTCGTCAACATATGCGGTGTTGCCAACAACCAGCACCTCCATGGCGCGCCCCCTCCCTTAAAAATCACTTTTGCCATAGTCAAACATGCGCATTGTACGCTGTCAACGCAAGACGAGGCGCCTTTAAGGCTGTCTTAAGCACTTTTTTAGAGGATGAGGTGAGCACAAGAGAGATGCACCCAAGGCTGCAAATCGCCCCCGTGTCTTACAGCCAATCTAAAGCAATAGCACGACAGGCACATGTGCCCCATCTAGTTTTCCGGCCTTTAAAACTAACGCTTAAATGCATCGACTATACTTCTATCGGCAACGAACACATCTATGGAGACCATCGTGAACTCAAACAATATCGCCATTATTATTCCCTGCTACAACGAAGCACTAACCATTGCAAAGGTAGTAGATGATTTTCACCGAGAGCTGCCCGAAGCAACGGTCTACGTCTATGACAACAACTCGACTGACGGCACTGCTCAAATCGCACGCGAACACGGGGCAACCGTTAAATTCGAACCGCGTCAAGGTAAAGGCAACGTCTGCCGCCAAATGTTCCGTGATATCGAGGCCGATTGTTACCTTATGGTCGATGGAGACGACACCTATCCGGCTGAGTCGGCGCGCGCGCTGTGCGACCCCATCCTTGCCGGCGAAGCGGATATGACCGTAGGCGATCGACTTTCCAACGGTACATACGCCGAAGAGAACAAGCGTGCCTTCCACGGCTTTGGCAACAACCTGGTACGCAGCATGATCAAGTGGATCTACGGTTACAGCTTTGATGACGTCATGACTGGCTACCGTGCCATGAGCAAACCTTTCGTTAAGACGTTCCCCGTTCTTTCTGAAGGCTTTCAGATTGAGACAGAGCTATCCATCCACGCCGTAGACCATCGCTGGCGCATTAAAGATGTACCCATCGAGTATCGAGACCGTCCAGCCGGTTCGGAATCCAAGCTCAATACTATAAGCGACGGCATTCGTGTGATTGCCATGATTGGCACCCTCTTTAAGGACTACCGTCCGCTCAAGTTCTTCTCGCTTGTTGCGCTTGTCTTTGCGGCTATCGGTCTTATCCTAGGAGTCCCCCTCATCACAGAATACCTTGCCACCGGTTTGGTGCCCCGCTTCCCTACCGCGATTCTCGCAGCCGCATTTATGTTCCTGTGCGGATTGTCACTCGCCACAGGCTTCATCTTGGATTCCGTGGCGAAAGTGGAACGTAAGCAATGGGAGCTGAGGGTGTATGAGGAGAGCGCGGATAATTAATGGCACGACCAGCCGAATGAATATCCGCTATATTTAATTTAATGAGAATCAGCCTCTTTAAGACCGAAGGGGTCGCCATCGACATACGGTACAAGTAGCTTCAACCTCGACGCCGCGATGCCTTATGTATGGCAGCCTCTACCAGTCTAAGAGCGTTAATTTTGCCGGGAGGCACCCATGAATATTACCGTCGCAGGTCTAGGCTACGTAGGCCTTTCACTTGCATGTCTGCTTTCCAAACATAACGATGTCATTGCTATCGACATTAACGAAAGCAGGGTAGCCGACATCAACAACGGCATCTCCCCTATCAAGGATGCATTCATCGAGACATATCTGGCAGATCGCCCGACTTCGTTGTGCGCCACCACCGATGCGAATAAGGCATACGAAATAGCCGATTTCATCGTCATAGCTACGCCAACCAACTATGACGATGTCACGCACTACTTCGACACATCGAGCATTGAGAGCGTCCTAGGTCTGGTCAAAGAAATCAACCCGCACGCCGTTGTAGTTATTAAGTCCACTATCCCTGTTGGCTACACCAGGGATATCTGTGCCAAATACCCCGAACTCCAGATCATCTTCTCCCCCGAGTTTTTGCGCGAAGGCCACGCACTTGAAGACAATTTACATCCCAGCCGAATCGTTGCCGGAATCACCGAGGAGGCCGACCGCGAAGCCGCCCAGACCTTTGTCAACCTTTTGGACGAGGGCTCCGAGGACGCCGGGACAGAAATTCTAATAACTGGCTCAACCGAGGCAGAAGCTATCAAGCTATTCGCCAACACGTATCTAGCGCTCAGGGTTTCATACTTCAACGAGCTCGACACCTATGCCAAAAGCAAGGGCCTCAATGCGTGCGAAATCATTAAGGGCGTTTGCCTTGATCCGCGCATTGGAACCCATTATAACAACCCCAGCTTTGGTTACGGAGGCTACTGTCTTCCCAAAGACTCCAAGCAGCTCCTTGCTAATTTTCACGACGTGCCCCAGAATTTGATTCGCGCAATCGTAGACTCAAATAGCACTCGCAAACATTTTATCGCCAATCAAATTCTATCGATGCAGCCAAAGGTCGTCGGGGCTTTTCGTTTAACTATGAAAAGCGGTTCGGATAACTTTCGTCAAAGCTCGACCCTCGACGTAATTGAATTACTCAAGGCTAAAAACATTAAAATTATCATTTATGAACCCACGCTCAATGAAACAGTTCTATTTAACTGCGCTGTTGTTAATGACATAGAGCTATTTAAAAAACTAAGCGATGTTATCATCGCGAATCGCTATGATAGCGTCCTCGACGACAGCAAAGCAAAAGTATACACACGAGACTTATGGCAAAGAGACTAAAATACCTGCAAACAAAGGAGCTAAATACCAATGAACGCCATGCCAAAGGTATCAGTAATCATGCCATGCTTCAATAACCAACAATATCTTGAAGAGTGCTTAAAGTCAGTTTGCGAACAAACGCTCAATGAAATTGAAATAATCTGCATCGATGACGGTTCAACCGATTCATCGCTTTCAATTATGAGGCAATTTGAAGCGCTGTACCCTCAGTTGCAAATCATATCTAAGAAAAACGAAGGTTTTGGTGCGACCGTAAATCGTGGGATAGCGGCGTCCACTGGCAAATATATCGCAATATGCGAGACTGATGATTATGTAGATGCAACGATGTACAAATGCCTCTATGAGCGCGCCGCCGAGAATGGTTTTCCAGATGTTATCCGATGCGATTTCGACAGATTCGTCGGGCAAGGCAATAATAGGAATTTTACTAGAGCCTATTTGAGCGAAGATTGCACCCTGAGAAATAAGCTAATCAATCCTCAAGAAGATCCCAGGGCATTCGATTTATATGTTCTGATGCAGCCTACGCTTGTAAAGAGATCGTTCATAATTGCAAACAATATTCGATTAAACACCTCGCCAGGTGCTTCATATCAAGATAATGGCTACTGGTTTCAAGTAACGGCATATGCACAAACGCTCTATTATGATTCAAGTTGTCATTACCACCTCAGGCGCGATAACCCGAATTCATCCATGTTAAGCAAAGGAAAAGCTGACGCAATAAGAGGTGAGTATAAATTCATTCATGATAAGCTTTATGAGGATCTCAGCAGGCTTCCAAGTAACATATTGGCCATTCTCTCAAAGAAGCAATTTCAATCCTATTGGGGGACATATAACCGAATTGATCCTTCTCTAAGGAAGCAATTTGTTCGAAATTGGTCTAAAGACTTTAACATTCTCGATGAAGCCGGTGAAATTGACCGAAAACTATTTAATGAATATGAGTGCGATAAGCTGAGTCTTATTCTCAATGATCCTGATCGGTTCTACTATGAACAAGAGTTCTGGGAGAAACAGTGGTCTTCAATGAATGCTGAGATTATAAGATTAAAGAAAGAAATTGAAGCTTTAGAAGAAAAAACCAATCGACAATCCTTCATCAAAAGATTGATTAAAAGATAAAATAAAAAGTGGACTAAGCAGAACTCAGTCCACTTTTGTTTTTTGGTGCTCCATGGCGGATTCGAACCGTCGACCTTGGGATTAGAAGTCCCCTGCTCTATCCAGCTGAGCTAATGGAGCGGACAAAACTAGATTATAACCTAATTGAATTGATCGCGATACGCCTTACAAACGTCGTCGACGGGGCCATCCATACGAAGATCGCCTTTCTCAATCCACACGGCACGCTGGCAAATACGCTCAACCTGATCCATTGAGTGCGAAACGAACAGGACAGTAACATCACCGGATTCAATAAAATGTTGAATTCGCCTTTCGCACTTTTCCTGGAAGAATACATCACCAACCGATAGGGTTTCATCAACAATCAAAATATCAGGCTCGGTAATCGTAGCAATTGCAAAGGCAATACGCGCCACCATACCCGAAGAAAAATTCTTTAGCGGCATATCGACAAAATCATTAAGCTCAGCAAAATCGATGATCCCGTCAAAGTTTGCATCGATAAATTCCTTGGTATATCCGAGAAGGGAGCCGTTAAGGTAGATATTCTCGCGAGCCGTCAGCTCCGGGTCAAAACCGGCACCGAGCTCGATAAGCGGAGCGATGTTGCCATGAACCCTGACCTCGCCTTCGCTCGGCTCAAGAACGCCAGCAATGATTTTAAGCATAGTGGATTTGCCGGATCCGTTCGTTCCGACCAGACCAACGACCTCGCCCTGATGAACTTCGAATGAAATGTGTTTAAGTGCCCTAAACTCCTCAAAAAAGAGTTCGTGTTTCGCAAGTTTTATAAAATACTCTTTAAAACTACCCAGCGACTCAGAAGCCATATTAAAGACCATAGAGACATCTTTGACTTCAACCGAAAGAGGCTTCTTCTCATAATCAACCGAGGGCATAGCACCCGCTTGAATAACTCCAGACATACTATTCCCCTAGATATAAAGAATGAACTTATGCTCGCTCTTATGAAATACCGCATACCCTATAACCAGTGAAAGGGCTGCCCATATGAGGCAAAAAGCCAATACCTGCGTGGAAGGATTACACTGAAACAGGAAGATATCACGCATGAAAGTCAAATAGTTATACATGGGGTTCGCATACATTAGAACCCTAAGGATATGAGGCATTCCGGCAATAAAATCTGTAGTCCAAAAAATAGGAGTAAAGTACGTCCAGGCGGTAATCACAACACTCCAAAGATGAATCACATCTCTAAAGAATACTGCAAGGGCAGAGAGCGCCAGACCAATACCCATGCAAAACAGCATTAAAAGAATCAGACACACCGGAAGCCAAACAAGATGCCATGTGGGCACTACACGGAACCACAACATGACTAAGGCAACAGCAACAAGCGAAAAAGCAAAATTTACCAAGGCAAACAAAGCCTTTTGGACAGGAAATACCCAGCGATGGACTTTGACCTTCTTTAACAATGACGCTGCAGCAAGTATCGATGTCATGGCCTGCGATGTGGAATCTGACATAACGGCAAAAGTAACATTACCAACAATTAAGTAAAGCGGATACATCTCTGGCGTAATAGAACCATTTCGGCCCTGGGCAAAAATCGTCGAAAAGACGACCGCCATCACGATCATCATAAGCAAAGGATTAAGCACTGACCACGCGACGCCAAGAACGCTACGACGATATTTCAGCTTAAAATCCTTGGTAACTAGCTGTTTTAGGATGTAAAAATCCTTTTGAATATCATTGGCCGCGTGTGATTGAATACTCTTCGCACCAACGCGGCTATCCATGCTATTCGCCACAAACGACTCCTTAATAACAACATCCTGTCGAGAGAGAAGTATATCCTCCCGTAGCTCACAGAATGAACGGACCCCTAAAAGAGGGGCATTAACCCATACTTTGTCTAAAGAAAGGCATGGAGCGTGCGCTCCATGCCTCGAAACAGACTCGGCTACTTCTTTCCCTGAACAGCTCTACCAATAGATTTAAGAACTTCACGCCGCGCAGAGCCAACGGGACATAACGGGTCAACTATTTTACGCAGCGGGCTGGTTTCAGAAACAGCCTTTTCGTGCATCAACAGCGGCGTGTCAACTGAAGCACCGGATCCAACAAGCAAAGCAAGAAGCTTCTCATAGAAAGGTGTCTCACGGGCATACTTCCAATACAGCTGGCTACGATCGCAATAAGCGAACTTCCATGGCTTTTCAAACCCGGCATAGTGCACAATCCGTTCATGGCTACGCGAATCATTAAATGCATCAAAAACCTGGTGAGGAGCATAGCTGAACACGTTTGCGATGCGATTGCCACAATCAATCATAACGTTCCAGTCATAGTTAAGCCAGGTAACGCGTCCTTCGCAATGAGCATTCAACACATCCTGGTCGTTATAAATAAAACGATCGTCAGAAGCAAATTCGAGCCACTCTTCAATCGTGTGAAGACTCCGCATTTCACGCGTGTTAAGCAGCAGAACACCGGCCTGGAAGTAATCATAGGGGTTAGTCATCCCTAATACCGTCTTGGCATACTTTAAACGCTCACCATTTTTCATGTTTAAGTTGCCTAGGAAATCGATATCCCGTGTTGCACCGAGCAGGTTAGTACCGAGTTCAGTTTCATACAGCTCCGAAACGTCACCCTTAACAATAAGATCAGAATCAAGATATAGGACTTTATTGTAGTAAGGCAATAGCTTCTGAATAAGGAAGCGATAATAAGTCTCAACACTAATATGCGGATTATTTGTAGTCAGCTCATATCGATCGATGATGGCAGAGACGCTGCAGAACCTCACACCAGCGTGAGGGAAAGCCCCAAAGAAACTCTTCATACGAGTTTGGTTTTCCCCATTGATATCACGATGCAGCACGACGATATCGTAGCGATAGTCTGTAGAAGCATTTGCAAGCATTGAATAGATTGTAGTCGTAAGCATGGGGACATAATTATTGTCCGAGGCAAAAACAACAGGGATTATAGGGCGGGGATCGCCAGAAAAACGCGGAAGACCGAGTTCGCCATGATAATCTGGCTCAGTAAAGTGAACACACTGCAGCTCGGCAGTTTTCCAACCCTCACCAACACGCTCATGATGAAGCAAATAAATATTCAAGAGCCTTTCAGCAAGGTGACCGGGCGTGCGCAGGCCTTCCTTGCTGTATTTCGACATGTCTATCGTATTAACAAACTCTTCGAGAATCGGGAATAACCACTCGCAATATGCGTTAAAAATGGCCCGCTTCATGATGAACATGTTGCAGAAGCGCGCGGTGTGCCCTTTGAGGAAAGCCTGGGCATCCTGAAGATACTCAGGATGCTGTTTACCGAGAATGGAAACGACTTTATCGAGATCCTCGACAAACAATTTGTCGGCAAGATCGTATTGCTTGCGAATGGTTGCAGAAGACCCGCAGTAAGGACGAATATCCTTACGCTCGGTCGTAATCACGTCAAATTCTTTCACGTATTTACGGACGCTATCGTCGTCAAGACAATACTTAGCCTGAGATTTAGCATCAATATAGGCGTCCATCACCTCGCCATAAAGATTTTCCTCATGGCGTTTTTGAGCAAAATCAAAATAGCGACGATAGTGACAAAAACCAACATAATCGCTGTCGGTATTCTTCCAAGCCCAATACTGCGTAGTCAGTTCACAATACATAGGGTTTTGATCAGAAATATTCTCGCCGTCGTTATCCTGGAATGCCCAGTCGAAAATATCACTTCGAGATGAACAGCCGACCTGAACAGGCTGGAATAATTCGCTGTCGAACAAATCGACTCTTTTATGAGTTGATACAAAGATCCGGATATCCTGTTTCGCGCAACAACGCTTTTTTGCCCTCTCTTCAACTTCGCAAATATGAAGCTTGGCAGCATCAGCGAAATCCATAAGGCGATTGGAAACAAAATAATCTGTACCTGCCATTGATTTGGCCTCGCGATACCAAGTCCTTAATGTTTCTACCGAAACATCGCCACCGTCATTTACCCACTCCGCATAAGCTGCATCACGAGTCAGGCGCATAACTTGCTCAGCAACTTCCAAGTCACCAACCACGGAAGCCGCTTTTTTAGCTGCATCGATTTTATTGGAATTATCTACGCGAACAAACCAATCGTTAAATAGAAGATCCATCAACTTTGTCTTACCGCCACTAAAGGCCATAGACAAATCAAACTTATTGAAATTCTCGGAGAATTCTGCCATATGTGTCACAGAACTCCAGAAGCCCTGAGCGCTCCGCAAGAAAGAGTCAGGCGACATCTTAGACCCTGAGTTAACTCCGCGACCCAAATAATACTTAAGCCCGACAATGTCGTTACAAGTAAGCTGAGAATCTGCCTCTGCAAGAGCAACAAAACACTCGTAACCGTCTTGAGCGCGACCCATCCTATCGTTTGTCATGCCGGAGAACGCTCGTTTAAAGTAACGGGCGTCATAAGCACGTTGTGTGATGCGCCAATCTTGGCGATAGCCAGCCTCGCTGCTGAATGCAGCGTTACAGATATCCGACCCGGTCAAAGGCTCAATATCACGATTAACATAGGACTCAAATTCAATACGTTCTTGCTCAGATACGCCCGCATTTACAACCTTAATCCCAAAATGGTAGATATCTGCAGGATGAGCAAGAGAATAGTCATTGAGCTCTGAAAGAAAGCCAGGCTCAAGTTCGTCATCGGAATCTAAAAGAATAATGAGATCGCCAGAACATTGTTCGACAGCGGATCTGCGACCGAGATGAACACCCTCGTTGTGCGATTTGATAATGGGCTTAACACGGCTATCGCGCTCGGCGTAGTCTTTAAGAATTGAAGCAGTATTATCAGGACTGCCGTCGTCGACAACAACCAATTCAAAATCAGCAAAAGACTGATGCAGCACGCTATCGATGCATGCAGGCAGGTATTCAGCGTCTTTATAAGAAGAAACACAAATAGAAAAACGAGACAAGACTACGCTCCTAATCATAAGTGAGAGCAAACATAAATCAGCATAATGCAGCTTGGCTAAAGCTAATCCATGAAAAACTGGAAACATAAAATGGGCGGTATCCAGTCGTTCAAAACGAATCGACCAGAATAATGCTCAGAGATGTCAAGAGGGTCAAGATCTAACTGTGCATCGATTGAAATAAGTTCTTTCGGTAGTGTCGAGGCCGTACCAAACGGCAATATTCGTCCGGGTGGCCAGCGATGCTGATTCACAATATGGGTGGAGCTGAAGGGGCTAGGACTCACACAACAGCTGCAACAACAACCATGTGATTACATTCAATTTAATTAAGAGCCCTCTTGGTTCTATATTTAAGTTGGGTTATTAATGATTTCCGATTCACCGATCGATAGAATTATTCAAACCGTACCCTACGGTAGAGCATCTTGAAGGACTCCAGCACAAAAGCAAACAAGAGGGAGAGCGCAAAAACCGTAAGGGGGCGAATTGCCGCATCCCAAATAATGCTGTGAGAAACATAAACATCCAGAGCCCAAATAAACATCATATGGACGGCGTAAACATCAAGACTTAACAAAGATAGCTTGGAGATTAAAGCCACGAACGAATGCTTATTGGATTGAAAAAGAGGTTCAAAAGATTTCAGCAACACAAAAAGTGAGACCGAGTACACCAAAACCGGAAGATGAAGATAACTGTTGTAAAAGTTATCATAATCCGAAAACGACCCGGACATCACCGTGTGCGACACGTTTGTCTTGATGGTCATAAGCGCCATAAATACAACGGAACAAATCGCTACAATCAATAAAACTGGACGCATTTTCTCGGTGCGATCGACAAAGGGAGAATAGGTGACGATGTAGTAGCCGATTAAGTAGTACATTATCGCACCCGACAAATAAGGTACGGAAAATACTGAGAACAAGTCATGATTTGGTGCAAAACGATTTGCAAAAGGAATAACTGCAGTAGAGATGACGCAGAGAGCAATTGCATACTCCAATAAACGCTTATTTGAAGCAAAGCAAGCCAATAGTGGTGTAATCAAATACAAAATCAAAATCGAGTACATAAACCAATAAACATCGCAAATTTGATTGGTTAGAAGCAAGTCGACGAATTCAAAAAGAGAGAAAGATCTCGGCGGAAGACCAAGTTGGACCGGAACAAGACAACTAAGAACATAGATAAAGAAACTATAGCCAGCGAGTGTCACCAGGACACGCTTAAGCCTCTTTTGAAAAAAGGCTTTAGTAGAGTACCGAGAACGGTAGCCTATCAGATTTGCTCCGCTAATCATAAAGAAGACCGGAACGGCAAACATAAAAAGTGACTGCAGCGCAATAGAGACAAACCATTGCACATCGCCTTGATTAACGTATACAACCGTTGTGCAATGGAGAACGACAACGGCGAAACAGGAAAGGACATTGAGAACGTCCATGTACCTGAAATGTTTTCTTTCCTTAACCATTAACTACAATTCTCCCATAAATTAATTGACCCTATACAAGCAGCACTTTCCCTTAGACAGCACCAACTCTGCTTGAATGCCATCTTTAAGCGCGTTTTCAAAACCTTGCCACTCCCCAACAGGATATATCGCATATTTAGACCATGCGGCATCCTCACTAACAGGGATGTAGTTAGCCGTATCAAGAAGCAGCAAATAGCGGGCGTGGGTTACTTCGACAGAAGCATCAAGATCAGCATCATGCGAATAACGATTGATGTGGGTTTTAATCAACCAATTGTCCTCACTCACCGGAACATCGAAGCCTTTGTAGTACACGTTAATATCGTTTAAGGGATATGCGAAAATGCTACCATCATAAGGATTATTAAGAACAATGTCATTGCCAACAACCGTTTTTACTTCAGATAAAAACTCAATTTCTTCTGCATTCAAAAGTGCGTCTTCGCCAGGTTTGTTAAGACCTTCCAGGATTTTCAGCATCGCCGGTAATGCACGAGTTTCGCCAACGCCAGCCTGTTGAAACTGATTGACTGGATTGGAAAACGGTTGACAGCAATCCTGTGCAATAAAAAAGGCACATATGACTAGAACGGCAAAACGAGAAAAGACAATGCATATCGTACGAACATCTTGTCCCCTGCCGTAGAACGCTCTCTCAAGAAGAGACTGAATCAAACTCATCAAATAGCCAATCCCGACCGTAGCAATCGGAATAGCAAATAACGCAACGCATGCAGCAGTTCGATATGGATCTGTATACCAAAAACCTGCCAATAAATGCTTCCAAAAACCCTCGGTCGAGATGCCAATGATATAGATTATTGCCATTAGAACATACGCAACACAAAGCCAACGCCTACTTGAGTCAAAACACAACTTTAAAAACCCAACAAGTACAATGGCTCCGAGAACTACCTGAGGAAAGCCCCATCTAAGGCTCAGATCGACAACACTAAGGATTGCCCCTTTGGGCGTCAACAACTTTTCCCACGTAAAGGAAACAACATCATGAAACATCGGGGAGGCATAAGCAGCAGACCAAACAACCACAGAAAATAAAATAAAAGAGATTGGATACAGAAAACGCCGGGCAGGTCTTTGAAGCCTAGCAGAGACATCTAAACCGAATATATATAGATAATGGCAGCAATAGGGCAAAAGCAAAACCGCCAAGGCGAAAATAGTATTTGGCTGCAAAGCAAAAAGGGCAAAGCATGCAACAAAGAAAATTATTAGTGGCTTTGTATCAAATGTAACATTACCCTTGCACTCGAAGGCAAGAATAAAAAAGGCAGCGGCGCACGGAAGGCAGACGCCCGATGCCATTGTCGGAAATAACGGTCCATAAGTAATTAAGGAAAGAGGAAATGCCATAAAAACAATCATGGAAAGAAGGCCTGCCGCGATCAGCTCCCCTCGATCAAATACCACTTTGTAGAAAATGAAAAAAGACAATGGATAAACAATTGAAAGGAAAAAGAAGAGCACAACGTTTTCAGCCAAAACGGCCGACGTACTAAAGGTGTTAACAAGAAGGGCAGATAGGATGTGAAAACCTGCTGGATAATAACCTCGATGATTGTCATTAACAGCATCGGTAACTAGCGAAAAATCAATAGGCTCAATTCCCGTTTTAATAGTTGAGAAATAGCCATCCTTTGACATTGTTTCAATACGTGCTAAATGCGAAGCGTTGTCACTAAACTGAATAAAAGAAGAGGGGCCATCTAGCGGCTTTACAAAGAAGAATAAATAAAATAGAACAGCCACGGAGAGAAAGATGGCCAAGGATATAAACGAATTCTTGGAATCTACGTACAGAATTGACGAGCAGGCCCCGGAAGACCGGATCTTTTTTATGATGCAAAACAGGATCAAAGCAAACAGATAAGAAGCTAGGCACATGCCGGTTAAGCCCGTTCGAATGTTAATGGCACATAACGCTACTCCAGAAACAGCAATTAACGCAATGCCACACACGGGAGCCAAACAAATTGAAGCAACCCAAGAAAAACCGGCGAACTTGCTCATCAATGCAAAAGGAACCATCATCGCCACAAGCAATATAAATGCAAACACAAACGTAGACCACATATTATTTAATCCCCCTACATTCAACACAGGCCTATCATTTAATTTATTTAAGCCCTCTATTCAGACCGTAGCCTGGCAACATCATGAAACACTCTATGCAAGACGATAACAGAAGCGCCTTTCTCAATAATTAAATTCTATTTTAAGTTAGTTCTATCGTTGTGATGCTGTTCAGATTCATCAATCGGCAAATCCTTAATTATCAACTTCATCAGAACACCTCCTACATTCATCCTTACATGCACGAATACGTGTGGGAATCAGATGCCCTGAGAGCCAGATCGCCCCGCCTCGAAAAGATCAGAAATCACAATGTCCGGTAAGAGAAAGAAGGGTTCCGCGAATTCGGCGCCGAGGGACTATGCACGGCGGGCCCACCAGGCGCGAGCATGACACTGTCCAAAGAATGTTTGAGCGTGGTAGTTCCACCTACCCGCTCACGCCACTGAACCGCCCCAGCACGCTGCGGCTCGCGCCGCCGCTTGCAGCGATGACCCTCGAATGCGTCGCATACACACTCGAAGACGCGCGGTCGGTGTTAGTTCCCGCCGGTATGGGCGGGTCTTCCGTGTCACGCTCACCGACAACGGCGCGAAGTTTTCCAACGATTAAACGATTGTGGCGGTCCTCGAGAAGTTGCTGTTCTACTGCGACCAGAAGGGCCCCTACGAACGCAACCGCGTCGAAATCAGGAGGCTGCTGCCCAAAATCGCAGAATCAAGTTCGACGTCTCCCCTCCTACTACTCCCGCGAACGATAACGGGCCTCGGTGGCCTCCTTGGTCGGGCGCCACCAGGCCTCATTGGCGACGTACCAGTCGATCGTCTGCTTGAGCCCCTCGGCGAAGTCGGTGTGCGCCGGCCTCCAGCCGAGCTCGCGCTGGAGCTTCGCGCTGTCGATGGCGTAGCGGCGGTCGTGGCCGGGGCGGTCGGCGACCCAGTCGAAGTCCTCGGGGTCGCGGCCCATGGCCTCGAGGATCATGCGCAGGACCGTGATGTTGTTCTTCTCGCCGTCAGCTCCGATGAGGTAGGTCTCCCCCATGCGGCCCTTGGTCAGGATGTCCCAGACGGCCGAGGAGTGGTCCTCGGTGTGGATCCAGTCGCGGACGTTCTCGCCCTTCCCGTAGAGCTTGGGGCGCACGCCGTCGATGATGTTCGTGATCTGCCTGGGGATGAACTTCTCCACGTGCTGGTAGGGGCCGTAGTTGTTGGAGCAGTTGGAGATCGTGGTGCGCAGGCCGTAGGTGCGGGTCCAGGCGCGGACCAGCATGTCGGAGGACGCCTTGGTGCTCGAGTACGGGCTGCTCGGGTGATACGGCGTCTCCTCGGTGAACTTGGCCGGGTCGTCGAGCGCCAGGTCGCCGTAGACCTCGTCGGTGGAGACGTGGTGGTAGCGGATTCCGTATTTGCGGACGGCCTCCAGCAGGCGGAAGGTGCCCTCGACGTTGGTGCGCAGGAACGGCTCCGGGTCGGCGATGGAGTTGTCGTTGTGGGACTCGGCGGCGTAGTGCACGATGGCGTCGTGGCCCGGGACCAACCTGTCCAGCAGCCCGGCGTCGCAGATGTCGCCCACGACGAGCTCCACGCGGTCGGCGGGGAGCCCCGCGATGTTCTCGGGGTTGCCGGCGTAGGTCAGCTTGTCCAGGACGGTGACGTGGACGCCCGGGTGGTTGTTCACGACGTAGTGCACGAAGTTGCTGCCGATGAAGCCGCAGCCGCCAGTGACGATGATATTCTTGGGTTCGAAAATCTCAGACATGAAAATCCAATCTGAAGCATGTACAGCTTCTTTAGTATGCCGCAGGAAGTGACGCCGCGACGCTATTCAACAAAACTATCGGACATTTCGGCATGCGATAAGAGCCATAACCTTCGCAGAATTACCTCCTGTACAAAACGCCTCCGAAATGCAGTCTTTGTCGTAGTGAAAAACCGAATCCCCAGTTATTTCACGTAAGTACTTATAGAAGAAATCCTCCCAGCTTTTAAACTTCTCACTGTTTACAAAGGCTTCTGGGGTTTCCAAAACCGTCTTAACATCTAGCCCTGAAATTACGCCGGAGCTCAGCAGAAGCCATTCGAACGACTCGGGAAGACAAACCGTAACAGTATCGCGGTGAATGTCTTGCAGCTTAAGGACGCGGTCCGCATAGCACCCAAATGCCGCCCCGTCCGCGACAACAAACACGCGATCGTCGAGATGCTGATCCAACCAGCCCAAAATCGCGCTGTTCGTCATGGCCGAAGTACAGGTAAGCTCACTATCAGCGAAATGCCGTTCAAAGAACTGGAAACCAGACTTACTGTCCTCGCATAGAAGGATAGAAAAGTCCTGTTTTGGCGCCGATCGGGAAATAGCATAACGATGATTTCCGCGATCTTGATAAACAGGGACGAAAGAATGGTATTTTCCGCTCGTCTTAATCTTGTAAATCTCATCCACGCTATACGGAAGATTGGGGAAATCAGCCCTTGAGATCAGCACGAAATAATTCGAGGAATACAGCACATGATGGGCAAACTCATCAGAATGGATCTCTTTTAAGCCCTCATCGACAAATACAATCGAGTCATGAACGGACGAAAGCTGGTTTCGCCAATCATAATCGGTCAGGGCGACACAGGGACAATCGCATTGCAAGGAGACACCCGACTGCTCGCCCGTTCGCATGTAGTCTGCGACCATGTCAAACAGTGTCGTCTTACCCGTGCCGCTATCGCCACGCACAATAGTGATGTTCCGCTTGATGGTAAATGTGTACTTAGTTCCCCTGCGGCGGGAAATCTTAACGAGATGCGAACCGTTCATAAGCAGCACCTACAGATACGGAATCGACTCGTGAATCAAATCGGCCATGTTGTGAACGATTCGGCCGCTATTCACGACTTTAATTTTAAAATCCTCGCGACCAAAGTCCATCACATGATAGAGATTCACAACGAGCTTGCGGTCTTTCGCCATGTCGAGAATCCACTTGGCACAGTTGTCACCACAGGTAGAAGCGTTAAAAATATGCTTACGATCAAATCTCATAAGCAGCAGCGTTTTCACGCCACCAGAAAGCTGGAGTGGGGAGATGGATCCAAGCACAGGGCTTTCGATGACGTTTTCGGAGACAACAACCGATCGATCGACATCTTTAATTATCGAGACTGCATAGGGATCCGTAATCCAAGAAGACCGGTAAGAGTTTTTGAAATATGTCGCTGTGTTGTAAATCGCTTCTGGCATATCGCCAAAGTAGACGCTTAACACATCCACTCCCAATCATATTGTCTTTATGGTCAACGTAATCATAACGAAAGGGGCCACCAGATAAACGGTGACCCCTAAAAGAAAACAAGCTTGCGCTAGTACTCGCGTGGGCTATTGACGATCTCGCCGGCGGCGACCTTCTTCAGGTGCTGGCCGTAGACCGACTTGCCGTAGGCCTCGGCGGCCTGCCTGAGCCCCTCGGTGGTGATCCAGCCGTTCTCCCAGGCGATCTCCTCGGGCACGGACACGGGAAGGTCCTGGGAGTGCTCCACGGCGCGGACGAACTCCGCGGCCTCGTGCAGGCTCTCCATGGTGCCGGTGTCCAGCCACGCGTAGCCGCGACCGAGGGTGACCACGGACAGCGTCCCCTCCTCCAGGTACATCTGGTTGAGCGTGGTGATCTCGAGCTCGCCGCGCGCGGACGGCTCCACCCCATGTGCCTTGGCGGCCACGTCGCCCGGGTAGAAGTACAGGCCGGTGACGGCGTAGGAGCTCTTGGGCTCGGCGGGCTTCTCCTCGATGGAGACGGCCCTGCCCTCGCCGTCGAACTCCACGACGCCGAAGCGCTCGGGGTCGTCCACGTGGTAGCCGAAGACCGTGGCGCGGCCCGACTCGGCGTTCTGCACGGCGCGCGTCAGGTGGCGGGACAGGCCGTTGCCGTAGAAGATGTTGTCGCCGAGGACGAGGGCACACGGCTCGCCGGCGATGAAGTCCTCGCCGATGGTGAAGGCCTGCGCCAGGCCGTCGGGGCTGGGCTGCTCGGCGTAGGACAGGTTCACGCCGTAGCGCGAGCCGTCCCCGAGCAGGCGCTCGAAGTTGGGCAGGTCCGTCGGCGTGGAGATGACCAGGATGTCCCGGATGCCCGCCAGCATGAGGGTGGATAGCGGGTAGTAGATCATGGGCTTGTCGTAGACCGGCAGCAGCTGCTTGGAGGTCACGAGCGTGAGCGGGTACAGGCGCGTGCCGGACCCGCCGGCGAGGATGATGCCTTTCATAGAATTCCTCTCAGTTGACAATCGTTGAGTAAAAGCTGCTAATTGCAAATAACGATTAGACAAACATAGTTATTAAAATTATATGCGCCGGCAACGGCTTCCTCCTCATTCTCTTTAAAACGGACAGCAGAAACACGCATCTCTTTCTGCATTTATCGCGAGGTAGGAAATGAATTAGTACAATGAGCAGTGTCCAACAAACGAAAGGCAAACAATGCGAGTCGAAACAACCGGAGTATGCAGAGGAAACTGGAAAATCTACCAGCAACTTAAAATAGAAGGCATCCATGAAGGCTCCAGCATAAAAGCTCAAGCGGCAACGGATGACGACCGCCGCTTACCTTTGTCTCTTCTAAAATTCAAGGACAATAACGGCGAATCGAACTCATACGTTCTTGTAATCCCCGACCCCGATACCCGAGCCATTAAAATTGAGTTTAACGAAATCGGCAAAGACGGTTGCAACCTGAGCAGCGACTCCCTTTCGCTCAATTGCAAGAACATCAAATGGGAGTCGCGTCTTAACTACAAAATTAAACCTGACATGTGCAGCAAACTCCGAAATTACGATGACGTTTCAGAGTTTGAGATGGCGACGATTGATTTTTGGCAGTGCATCGAAGATTCAAACGAGTATATCCTGAGGTGCACGGTTAGAACACCGTACCGCAATGACTCGCAAATCAAACTTCGCTGCCTCGACCGGTTCCTCAATGAGGTTGGGCTGAGCATAGTCAATTTCGGTTCAAATGTAACGAGCGTTGGATTTACATCCGAGAAAAAGCAACTTGAAACGCAGCTCTCGATCCGCATGCCAAAGGCGTTTGATCGTTACTATTTTATTATTGACGATCAAAATCACCCATCATTCAGTGCATTTGACTGCTTAACGCCTGATAAATTAGGCTTGCTTCTTGAGGAGACCAACTTCCTCTTTACCCATGCGCAGTTTGACCCTGAATACCCCGAATGGTTTACAGAGCATAAGGCAACCATTGGCGCACTGGAGAAGCAGAGAAAAATCGTCTTCAATAGCGCTCCGAAATTCAGCATCATTGTCCCTCTTTACAACACGCCCATTTCGTTTTTTAACGATATGGTCGAATCCGTAAAAAACCAGTCTTATGCAAACTGGGAGCTCCTCCTAGTTAATGCAAGCCCTGACAATCAGGAACTAAAGGCTCGCGTTGAGCAGGAAACAGCCCGCGACAACAGAATTAAGTCAATTAATCTTACCGAAAATAAGGGTATTTCCGAAAACACAAACGCAGGCGTTGCCGTAGCTTCGGGCGATTTCGTTAGCTTCTTTGACCATGACGACATTCTTGAACCGGACTTGTTGTTCTCATATGCCGAGGCAATTGAAAACAATAATGACGTCGATCTTCTTTATTGTGATGAAGATAAACTCATGCCCGATGGAAAGTTAGCGCAGCCGTTCTTTAAGCCGGATTTCAATATCGATCTGCTCAGAAACAATAACTATATCTGCCACATGCTTACCATCCGTAAGTCCCTGCTAGACACTCTAGAGCCGAACACAAAAGAGTTCGATGGAGCACAGGATCATAATCTGACTCTCCGCGCCGTGGAAAAGGCAAGGAAAGTTCATCATGTTGCGAAGGTTCTATACCACTGGCGCCTAAGCGAGACCTCCACCGCAGCAAATGCCGATAGCAAGCCGTATGCCACTATCGCAGGTATCAAAGCGGTCCAGAGTCATTTGGACAGGCTTGGGCTCAATGCGAAGGTCGAACAAGCGCGTCGTCCCTTTACATATAAAGTAACCTACGCTGTGCCAGACTCCCACCCACTCGTGTCAATTATCATCCCGACTAAAGACCACGCCGACATTCTGAACAACTGCATTACATCAATTGTTGAGAAATCAACGTACGACAATTACGAGCTCGTCATAATCGAAAACAACAGCACAGAAAAGGTGACGTTCGATTATTACGATAAGTTGCAAGCAAAATATCCTGACATCGTTCGTCTTGTAACTTGGGAACACGAATTCAATTTCTCCAAGCTCATGAACTTTGGCGTTGCTCACGCCAAGGGCGACTATCTCTTGCTATTGAATAACGATACTGAGGTAATTACGCCCAATTGGATAGAAACCATGCTTGGCATCTGCGCACGTGAGGATGTTGGCGCAGTCGGTGCAAAACTCTACTATCCCGACAACACCATTCAGCACGCGGGCCTATGCGTCACTGGCGGCGTAGCGGGACATCTTTGCCAGAGCATGCCAAGGAATAATTGGGGCTACTTTGCACTCAACGATGCGCAACAAGACTTCAGCGCTGTCACTGCAGCTTGCATAATGACCAAGCGTAGCGAATATGAGAAAGTCGGAGGTTTCACGGAAGAGCTTCAAGTTGCATTTAATGACGTTGACTTTTGTTTAAAGCTACGCGAGATCAACGACCTGATCGTATACACACCCGAAGTCGAGCTCTATCACTACGAGTCGATTTCTAGAGGCGTTGAAAACAATACGGAGAAGCAGATTCGCTTCCACAAAGAGGTCGCATACATGAATTATCGCTGGGCTAAGCATTACGTCGAAGGCGATCCCTATATGAATCCAAACTTTACCGTTGGGGAACCTGCGAATCGTTATTATCATTTATAAGAAGTTGACGTTTCTTCTCTTATTCAATCACGGCAAATTAGCGTGTGTCTAAGCTAGATAGGGGAATCGAGGATTAACCCTCGATTCCCCTATTGTGATAAGTTGTCCTCTACTCGACAGTCAGAGAGCATCTTATTCTAATGGCGTATTTAAAACCCAGCCCCACAGAGGCGTAGCGGTAGTGTGGTAGTAGTTCAGCCACCAGGCTAGTGACGTCGTCCTAATGTAGCCGATGTTATCCATTACCATACCGTTACCGACGTAAATAGCAATGTGTCCCCAGCGAGCCCCCGCATTAGTATGCGTATGAGTAGGGACCGCAACTATCATTCCAACCTTAAGCTGCGATATATCTCGACTATGACACCAATTCCAAAACATGTCGCATGCGTCACCGTTGGGATAAGACCCTAGCACGGGATAAAAAACCTCGCTAACCCACTCCGAGCACAACCCCACTCCAGGAGAAGGAACGTTGTAGCAGCGGCTAACAATTTGAGACTGAAAGGAAGTACAGGCAGAACGCTCGGGGTCTACCCAAGCACCGGCAGCATTAAAGAAATACTCGCCATTATCGATACTGTTCCAGCCAGTTGCCATTTGACCTGACGACATAAGGTAATACCATAGCCCGTCATCATCGCGGAACCAGCCTGTATTCATAACGCCAGATTCGTTATCGAGGTGATACCACTTCCCGCCAATTAATTGCCAACCGCGCTGTAGCACCCCGTCTGGATCCGTGTAAAACCACGTCTGAGCAGCGGAGGACCAATACCAGCCTACCATGGGCTTTCCTTCGGCGTCGTTGAGCTTAATTGCGCCCACGCTGTCCTTGACACCCTTTAACGCAATTGCACCACTGCTGCACGCATAATATGCGTTTCCATCTTGCGAGAAGACCCAGGCGTTGCACTCTAATGCGCCGCCACTATCCGAATCCAAATAGTACCAATTACCATTTACAGACTGAAATCCTTCGAGCATGGCGCCATTATTATTGGAATCAAGCAAATACCAGCTAGAATCAAAGTAAAACCATCCTGTGCGAATCGCTCCAGAGCCATTGGCGCAATACCATGTCCCATCGTCAACAAACCAACCAGTGTTCATGGATCCAGATTGAGAAAAATGATACAAACTGCCGTTTACAAGTTTAAAGCCCGTAGCCATTGATCCGGAAGGCTCAAGCCAATACCAAGTATTGCCAAGGAGCAGCCAGCCAGTATGCATAGCACCCGAACCGTCCAAATAGTACCAGTTATGATTGTCTAAAACCCAACCGGTCTTCATTGAACCTGATGTTTCGTCAAGGAAGAACCAATGACCGCCGATGGCAGCCCATCCCTTCAAATGCACACAGGATTCAGAGAATAAGTGCCATCCATCACTCAGGTATCTCCAGCCAGTAGCTGCGTAGCCTTCGGAATCAAAATAATATTCGGCTCCCCCAATAGTCAGAAAACAGTTTGACGGCCAGCCACCGGCCTCATATCTCCACCACCATTTACCGTTTTCGCAGACCCAAGAACCAGGAAGGGCGATTTTGTTATCAGAAGAGCGAACAATCTGGAACGACAACCGGGTGGTAGCGCCAGCGTAGTCCCCTAGCCCATTTACAGCTATATCAGCACAGCCAGGTGCAACATTATTCGCATAAAAGACTTCATAATCGGTCCCACATGTAAGCTTTAAACCGCTATCAGCAAAAACCGACACACTCGGAGTAATCGCATCACCAGTGTATTCATATGTCGACAAATCGATAGACGCTGTGAAGTTAACCGAATCAGAAGGTAACCGATCACCATCCGATGGCCCAACTGGGCCCTGTACCGATTGATCTGTAGAATCATCAGCGCCTAGAACCGCACAATCTTCGGGTAATGAAAAAGCAATCGTGGGGCATAAAAGAGGCGTGAAGCAAATTGATGCAAGGCAGACCACACCGATAAAACTCAAATAACAATTTCTCATCATTACACTTTTCCCATTAAATCAAATTAGCCTTTGATAGACCAGGCCTGCTCAACCCCGAGACGAAGTCCCCCCAACTACAAGAAATTACCAAAGCAACTGCACGCGAGATGAATCTACAAACAGGAGGCGACGCTAATAAAGCGAATAAGATATAGGCAGTTCATAGCACAGACGCCAAGAGCAACAACGGAAATGGAAGAAGAGTTGAACCTAAATAATCGAGTTCTTAGTCCAAACAATAAGGCTGGTAAAGCTGGAAGAAAATAGCGCCCCTGAACACCTTGTATTACATTTTCATAATTGAAAGTCCATGCCAACCACATCGACGCAATGGAACCGAGTGCAGCCAAAAGGAAAGCAAAAATGAAAAGAAAGGATACAGGAACAGTAAGAAACGAAGGCTCATCACTAGAGTCAAGGCAGCAAATAAACCCAAAAAACAAATAAGGAATCATATAGAATGCAGGGAAACGCAAGTTCTCTTGAAGCCATCCAAGAGAATAGCCCAAGGTCGTTTCCCAATAGAAATCGCCTAGAGAGTCGAGAGTTCTACATAAAACAAGGAAACTATTCTTTGGATGCAGCAAAATATCGCTGAGCGAATATAACTGCCCCGCTTCATGGCCCCGAGAGGAATCTGAAGGCTGAGAGACCAAGCTGCTCATCGATGCCAAACGTAAGGCCAATACAGAAACAACAACGCAAAAGATCAACATGAACTTGCTAAAACGCCCGGTCTTCTCATCAAGGAACTGCGAAAGAGGGACAAACAATCCAAGTAAAATCAACCCTGAATAGATAACCTTGCACGGAGCCAAAAGAACCGAAATGATTAAATATATAATGATTTCTCTATTGCCTATCGACCGCTGTTCGCCAAAATAACCGCGCATCAAGCATGCGAATAACAAAAGTGAATAAGCGATGATTCCAGAATCATAGGAATATGAAGCGGCTAAATGAAGCGTCATGGGCAACAATGAAACGAATACAATGACCGATTTGCCTTTAGGTGCAATTCGAAATGCCTGGAAAGCGCAGAAGCAAAAAACGAGAGCCGAACCAATTCGACCCATATAGAACGCGGGATAAGCTCCAAGCCCAAAGAACAACCCTATCTGCAAGCCAATGATAGAGCCCAGTTTTGCAGTAATATTCTCGCCGCCGGCACTAAAAGAAAATTCACTGAAAGGAACCAGCTGTCCATTTCCAAATAGTGAAAAACCATCAATAACAGAATCAAATGAAGCTGAATTAATTGCATCGCCCGGTTGGCGGCTATTGTATAGCGCGTAATCAATATCTCGCACCAGAAAAGCACCGTCATTAGTCACATGGGCATTAAATGGAAGGCTATCAACCAACCAATAAGTCGAAAAATAATGATGGCCCTCATCGGGCGCGGTGAACGGAGGGAATATAAAGCAAAATATGATTAAAAATGATATGAGCAGTACCAAGAATACCCACTCACTTTTAATGCGATCCTTATCACTAGCAAATACGCTGCCGAGCGCGAGAATTATAATTAACGAAATCGCAATTGTAAGCAGAACAAGCAATCTAGGATTGTTTAAGTACCAAAATACTGAATAGACTGCAAATAAACCGGCAAAAGCAAGAAAACCAAGTTTACATCTTACAAAACTCGTCATGCTGGAATCCTTAAATTTCAAAACTCACATAAGCGCAACTAAATATAGTAGTAGCAAGTATATCAACAAGTTAATTATTATCTCAGAGCTTGCGTCGATGATATCAACGCAAGAACAGTGCCGTAGCATCCGACTTCGGAGGCTAATATCCGAATTCAGTCATACACGAAGCTCTCGTCAACCGACTCAGAGGAGACGTTCAACACAGAGACGTTAAAGAGTGTTGCTATTCATGCTGACTGAATATAGTCGATGGATTACTTTCGCAACCTTTTTAGGCCAAAATTTTTCAAGCATAGCAAGGTCTTCGGAGCTCCGTGTATTATCTTGGATCAAGGAAGTCGTCTCAGATTCTTTGTGAATTCGATGATGCATAAGAATCTCGGGAGAATAAACAAAAGAGCCTTCAAGTCGCGAAAATCTCTCCCACGCTTCCCAGTCCAAGTCACACTTCATCTCACTCGAAAACAAAGGTGTCTCGAGATTAGGCATAACATACGTGACCGAAGGGCAACAAATCGCAGATCCAAACCGCAAAGCCCGACGCTTGTCCCTGACTATAGATGAATTACCAACTCGAGCGAGTTTTCTTAGTATTATTCTTTTCACTTTAAGAATCGAGATGTCATCGACATATTCCCCATTACGAATCTCCCCATAATTAGAAAAGAAGATCAGGGGATGATTGGAGGCGTTCACAGAGCGAAGCATTTCAATTGAATAATTAGGGGAATACAGATCATCTTGATGAGCAATGGTGACCAATGGAGTTTGAGCATGGGAAATTGCACAATTCCAGTCATGGCCAATCCCTGGCATCCCATTGTTAATAAATACAGGCAAGTTATAGCTAGAAGCAATCTGCTCAATATGCTTATTCGGAGTAGAAGTAGAGATAAAGATCCTACTGGCTTGCTTCTGGTTCATTAAAGACGATATACAGTCGCTCAAATACGGTGATTCGCCATAGGCGCAAACTACGAATGTATGATCATTGCACGTAAACATAGAACTACTTATCCCTCAGAATGCTCTCGATATCTTTTTCAAGCAATGCAACTCGTTGAGTTAAGTTCTTAATCGCATCGGCCTGTTTGCTGGCAATTAAACTAAGTGAAAGCATGATTAGGATTACAAAGACAAACCCCAGAACAAATATAAAATTGGAAGGCGTGGCAAACCCCATCGCCGACGATAAATAGCACAGGGGCTGCGGAAATAGAGCAGACAGGACTAGGACTAGGACCAGAGCCAGCCACAATAGAGAATACTTAAGTTGGAGCCTGCCACTCACAATAAGCTTAACTACATACGCAGCAAGTAAAATACAGGCCGCTGCGACAGAAACGCGAAGGGTCACCGGCACTTTAACACCTCGTTTTTGAACATGCAGAAATAATAATTGCAAGGGTAACTTTGATCATGTAATAGGCACTCGAAAAGCCCGAAATGGATGATGAGCCCCCTTGTCTCTCTTTCATGACAACGGGAATCTCAGATACAGACAGACCGCGAGCAAGCACTGAGACAATAGAATCGGGTTCAGGGTAATCAACTGGATAGTTCTTACAGAAATAGTCGATAGCCTTCGGTCCGCAGGCCCTAAATCCAGATGTCGGATCAGCTATGTACTTCCCCGTACACATTTTAATCACCCTAGTAAGCCATGAAATACCCACTCGGCGTAAAAACGTAGACTGAAACCCCCCAGTTCGCTGGAGAAACCTAGACCCGATAACCAAGTCATAGCCAGCTTCAATCTGCTCAACCATACTGGAAATAAAACAAGGATCATGCTGTCCATCGCCATCCACCTGAACGTCGATGTTATATCCATATTTTTTAGCGTACTTATGGCCGGCTTGTACAGCCCCTCCAATGCCAAGATTCTGCGGTAGATCAAGTACATTGAGATGGTTAGCATGACAAATCTCAAGCGTATTATCAGTTGAACCATCATTGACCACGACATAATCATATCCTGAATCAATCACGGCTTTAACTGTCGCACAAATTGATTCAGCTTCATTATAAGCAGGCACAATAACTAGCACCTTATAAGGATTGCTCATGAACAACCTTTCAATGATAGCCCGTTATCCTTAGCTAAAAGTAAAAGTAGCACCAACAAGACGAACTACATGTTATGCAAGTAGCTAGCGTGATAGGCAGCACAGTATCCACAACGGTCCTAGAACATATAAACACTATAGCTGTTATCACCATCGACAATCTGTGGTCTGCGTAGTGACCACTGTGATTACCGCAAGGTGTCCTGCATCTGCCCTCTTGCAAATACCACGAATCTTATAGAAAAGAACTAAACAGATTAATTGTTTAATCAAATATAGCTAAGTTTCTACTAGTACGGTTCATCGTAAATGACCGTCAGAAAGAACCGAAGCGATTCTTTCGCTTGCATGGCCATCACCATAAGGATTGGAAGCGTGACTCATCGCTTCATACTCTGAGACATCCGAGAGCAACCTGCTAAACTCGTTGTAAATTACATCTTCCTCTGTGCCAACAAGTTTCAAAGTCCCCGCCTTAACGCCCTCAGGACGCTCAGTAGTGTCACGCATGACAAGAACAGGCTTGCCAAGGCTTGGCGCTTCTTCTTGAATACCGCCTGAGTCAGTGAGTATCAGATAGCTTTTAGCCATAAAGTTATGAAAATCAAATACTTCAAGGGGGTCAATAATATGCAGTCGATCAAATCCATCTAGCTCTTCATGAGCAGCCTTGCGAACAAGAGGATTCATATGAATAGGGTATATGGCTTTGGTATCGGGATAATCTTCCATTACGCGACGAATAGCACGGAACATGCGATGCATAGGTTCACCAAGGTTTTCGCGGCGATGTGCGGTGATAAGAATCAAACGAGAACCCTTTGCCCAGTCAAGCTCATGATGTGAATACTCCGGATCCACGGTAGTATGAAGTGCATCAATTCCCGTGTTACCTGTAACCCAAATCTTTTCGGGTCTTTTTCCCTCATCGAGAAGGTTTTGTCTGCTCACCTCGGTTGGTGCGAAATAATATTGACTCACGATGTCAACTGCTTGGCGGTTAAACTCCTCTGGCCAAGGACTGCTGATATCATGTGTGCGTAAACCAGCCTCAACATGACCGACCGGAATTTGCAGATAAAAACAAGCTAAGGCTGCAGCAAAGCTTGTCGTGGTATCCCCATGGACAAGCACGACATCCGGTCTTTCCCCCTCAAGAACCTTCTTAATTTTAAGAAGGATGCTACACGTAACATCGAAAAGAGTCTGCCCAGGCTTCATGACTGCTAGGTCAATATCGGGTACCACATTAAAGACATGCAAAACCTGCTCAAGCATCTCCCGATGTTGACCAGTCACGACAACAACGGTACTGAAATCATCCGGATGAGTTTTGAGCACATTCACAAGTGGGCACATCTTAATTGCTTCCGGACGAGTTCCGAAAACTAGCATTACCTTTTTCATTTCAAGAACCAGCCCCTTAAAAAACCATTGAAATGCACATAGTCATTACGAACAAATAATAATCATTTAAATAATTCAGAGGAAGAAGCCAGGGAGAAAGCAATTCGCCCTGAAATCAAATGATGCAATTAAACGAGATTATTAAAATGACGTCTCAACAAGATAGACAATACGACCACCATATATACAAGTCCAAAAAGACAAGATATTAAGGTACACACTGTAACACCATTTAAATTGAATACTTCTACGGAATACTTCATTGAACTTAGCGAAACGATAAGCATCAACACGCCAGCAACAAGGGTATGCGAAAAATACCTAAATGAAATCAACAAATCATTGACAAGCCACATCAGTCCAGTCAAAACAGCAGAAGCTATCAAAGGTGGAACTAAATACATGAAAGGTAGTATTTCCTCACCAAATACAAATGAAAATAAGCTATTTCCAAACACCTCAAAACCAATACCGAACACAACGGCGATGATTAACGCACCAAGTAAGCAGGCAAAGCATAGGCGAAAGAAAGAACACCTGTCTTTATCTGAATAACTTTTCGAGAAATAACCCAGCAGGGGGTTATACAAATATGAAACACCCATTTGAATGATAGCAATAGGAGCCGCAATAGATGAGTAGACCCCAAGAGCAGAATCCCCCAATGCAGAAGATAAATATTGGCGTGGAATTGACGATGACGCGGAAACCGCTATGCCAGCAACCACAGCCGGCAAGCATGTTATCAATAATCGCTTTGCCTTATTTCGGCTAATTCCAACAGCAATGCTTGTTAGGGCGGTAGTTCGTGGCAAATCGTAAATCCATCCAACTAATACGACCGCAATAAACATTGCAAATATAGCTAGCGGCACCGAACGAAAGCAAGATAAAGCAACGCAGAAAAAAACTAGAGACAATGCTCCCTGAAGCGCAAGTGAGACTCCAACATAATCCATCCGGGAGAACTGCTGATCAGCAGCATGAAGGACATCTATCAATTGGTTGGCGCTTTTATATAAGCCGTAGAGAAAAATGCAGAAAACGGAAGCAGGGCGACAAGTAAATAGCGAATAAGCAAAAGTCAAAGCAAGTGATAAAAATATGGTTAGTAATCTAAAGGAAAGATACTCCCCTACCGTGTTTTCCCCATTAACATCTGAAACTTGATATGTATACATCCTGTATTGAGCAATTGGGAAAAAAATGCCATAGACAGACATCGAAAGCGAGTATAAGCCAGCATCAGAAAAACCAAAGGATAGGCGAACCACCAGCACGCTTATTAACCATTGGCAAGATAAACCGATAATCGAGCCAATAGAACTCCATAAAATATTAGACTTTATCGAAAGAACTTTATCGGAACCCAACAATTACTCCGTTCTTGAATTAACTGATGCAGTTAATTGATGAGACACCTGTTTATCAGCAGGAGGAATGGTCATATAGTCGCCATAAAGTTGAGTAAGCATCTCATCATAATGAGTTGGGATTTTAAATTGATGACCCTCAAATTCCGCATCCATTACATCCGTAAAATAACTATTTGGAAAAGCCTCCCTGAGACCAAACCCCCATCCGATTTGTCCCGCTCTCTTTGTTTCGCCAATATCATATTTTCTTGAAAGTTTATGTAAACGTTCGGAAGCCCATTTCTCTATAGGCAGTACTAGAGAAATGGGATAAAAAATAGCCATGAGAATTTTCATGCTAATCGGATGTGGATAATGGAAGTTGAGCCTTGATACAATACAAATCAAATCAAGCAATTTCACTTCGTAAAACATAATAGTGGCCTTTAGATTTGAATCGGATATACCGTCAATTGGGAACACATCTATCCAAAGCCATTCTGGAACTGAAGAGCGATCTCTCTCTGTCTGAACGGAGATCTTAGGATTAATTACTTTTGCGAATGAAGGTAAATACCCATCAATCTCTGTAGCCTGAACGCGAAGCCACGGAGAAAACCTACCGCTTTGAACTAGGCCAAGAAACCTATCGTAATCCTTCCGCGGCATGACAACATCTATATCATCATCCCAGGGAATAAAACCCTTATGACGCACGGCACCGATTAGAGTTCCATACGACAGCGAATAGCACAAATTATATTTCTCACAAAAATCGTGAAATTCCACCAAGATTTTCAGTTCTTCGCGTTTCACCGCATCAAAAGAAAGAATTTCATTCGTCATTAAAAAACCAAGCCTTAAGAAATGAACGAAGTATATCTATCCGAATAGTTCTGATTGTCATTATATGCATCGGTTAACAATTTCTCGCAACCCTTAATAAAGCTATTCGAATCGAGACCGGTATAGTATTCGAACAATAAATCGGGCCAATTAACATTTGTATTATCTAAATCAAGTGTAAAACCAATACCATAATCACTTGCCATTGTTTCCATTGCGGTATTCGGGCAAACAAGAATTGGCATATGAAGCTGGGCAGCTATATACATTTTGTTAGAAATAGCGTAATCGAGAAATGGATCCCCATTGCCGTACAGATTGTGGATTATGTTGACTCCTGTATATAAAGAGTACATTTTTTCAGGTGCAAACCTCCCTAACAGTTGGACGTTTTCTACGTGATTATTTCCACAATAATCCTTTAGCTTTTCAGATCCAGCTCCTGCAAACATCAAACTGAAACGTGAATCATTTTTAAACATATTAATCAACTTAACATGTTGCTCAATATACTGGCCAACACTACCAATGAATGCAATCACGATCGGTAAAGAAGGATTGCCATTTAAACTATTCACGCATGAACTAGCATCAAGATCAGAGAATGACGGTCGTTGCAGATTGTGGACATAACTGTATTCAGAAGGGGCGAGAAAAGCGGCATAAAAACGTGATGAAAGCACCACGATTCCAGCAAAGGACACTATAGCGCGAGACATGAGGCCCAGAATCGGATTAAACTCTCCTCCGTAATCTCGAACATCCATTACATAGCGTTTGCGATACTTAATAAGCAGTGCAGGAAACGCAAAATAACCAGCAATAGTATTAAGTAAAACTATGTGATCAAAATCACTATTTAATAGCTGTTTATTTACAAACAACATATAGGCAAAATAGCTGTAAAGCCTGCGTAATAAACCAGTATCTGGGCAGGGCTTAGCATATTCAATACCCTTAATCGACCCTAGCGTCTCTTCCACGCCATCCCTATTCCAGTAGACAAGGTATTTTTCCCCGGGAGTATTATCGACATAGAAGTTGAACAAATAAGGACATAGATACGCATTACCACTAAGAACAAAACAGGTTTTTTTCATCTCTTGAATTACTCCAATGCCCAGACTAATTAATCCACTAAGTAGATATCTTTGATGAATCGTCCATTCATAAAACCAGTACGAAACTTGACCCTCTTACAAAAGACATGCGACTTATTCTTCCGTTGAAGATATTGATGCAGAAATCTCTTAATACGTAACGACTTTTGTTCCAAAAGGAATATTATCGTAAATCCATTTTGCGTTCTGGATCTCAAGACGCACGCATCCGGCAGAGGACGGGACCCCCATCGTGGGATCCATCACGCGATTGCTGTTGACGTAGTAGGGTGAGGAATGGAATAGATAATCACCATAGAACTGCGTGTAGTAATAGCAAGTATATCCATGCCCAAAGGAGTATCCCTTTCCGTAGATTTGGTACTCCCCTATCACCGTAGGTGTGCTGGCTTTACCCGTCGAGCATACATATCGACGGTTTAAGGACCAATTATTCCATGACCCAGTATAAATGCTCGTAACACAACGTGACGTATCGACAAGTATTAGCCAATTTGTATTGCTTGAATAACTTTGTGCTTTAGCATCCACATAGTCTGACACCCACGCACCGTTGGCCATGAAGTAACTCCAGGATCCGTCCACAACGCGCCAGCCAGTAGCCATGGCGCCACTAGCGTCAAGCCAATACCAGGTACCCCCCAGGTTAAGCCACCCTGTTTGCATATAACCAGACGAATTCAAGTAATACCAAGATCCGTTAACGGCAACCCAGCCGGTTTTCATAACGTAGCTAGATGGGTCCAAATAGAACCAGAAGCCATCCTTGTACAGCCAGCCAGATCGTGCATAGCCAGCGGTCTCATCAAAGAAGTACCATTTTCCGTTAACGTTCTTCCATCCAGCGCAGGGGGAGCCATCGGTTGGATCAGCATAGAACTTGCACCCTCCAAGCGTCACAAACCCGTGAGCTTCGGCTAATTCGCCATCACCGTTTGTTGTAAATAGCTTTCCACTACGCAATGCTCCACACAATGAGCAATCAGAACCAGCAAAAGCCTTAGACGGCTCATCCTGGACCGAGTCCTGGACATCTACCCATTCACGACAAGCAACAGCGCCTGAAACTTTTGCATAATAGCTTTTCCCATTTACAGAAAAATGACCTAGCAGCATTTTACCGTCGGAGGCAGGATCGAGATAATAGTATTGACTATTGTCCTTCAGCCATCCCGTCTTTACAATGCCCGATGCATGAGAAGGCTCAGCGTAATACCAGTCTCCATCGCTCATAAACCAGCCGAGTGACAGCGCTCCCGTTGAAGAAAAATGATATTGATTGGATCCGATGACAAAAAAGCCGGTAGCCATTCTATTGTCATTTGCGACATCGAGCCAATACCAAACGCCATTCACCAAACGCCAGCCCGATGCAAGCGCGCCGGAACCGTCAGCGTAATACCAGTTCGTCCCATCAAACGCCCAACCAACAGCCATTGCGCCGGAATCCGATAAATAGTAACGAGACGAACCGACAGAAACGATTCCTCTAGACATAACACCATCATTGGCGGGATCAAGCCAATACCAGTTATTGCCAGTTTGAAGCCAGCCGGTTAAGACTTCACCATTGCTACCCCAATACCATAAACCGTTATCAAGGCACCATCCATTAATCAGTCCATAGGTTCCAAGAAGATAAGGGTGCCCATCAATAACACGTCGACCAGTAGCCATAGAACAGCTGTTAAGAGAGTCAAACCAGTACCATTGGCCTCCAATAAACTGCCAGCCACTTGCCAAAGCGCCTGACGGACCCGCGTAATACCACTTATTTTCAGTAAAAATCCAGCCGCAGCTCATTGCGCCGTCACGAGCGGGGTCCAAGTAGTACAACGAGTCGTCAATATTCTGCATACCGGTCAAACGACAGCCATCTAGATAGTAATACCAGGACAAACTGTTCCATTGCCATCCAGATAGTTGTTCTGTAGTCGACGGGTCATGGCTTTCGACAACCTGTAGGCTAGAATCTTCCGTTGTTTTGCCGGCACAATCGCTGGAGTCTTGAGAGCAACCGCCACCGACAAATGCTCCCGGCCCTCCTGTCGAGTCGCGCTCTACGACACCATTATCCGCCCCCTCTTCCACGGCATAAGCAGTGCAAGAAAATGCGGGGGCTGTAACTGAGAGTAAGGCGGAAAATAGCATCAAGCCAATTACTCGCCAGCAAATTCGATGATCAATCCGAGCATTCATTTCAGGCCCCCAACCGGTACCGACTGTCTTGTAGGGAATCTATTAAATAAACGGACGAGCTGCGCCGATTACATTTCCCCTTGCGCTAATAGGATGAATTCCGACACCTTGATGAGGCCAGGAGTCAATCATCATACCGCCGCCAAGTGCAATGGCGATATGCCCACGGTAATAAATCACATCGCCGCGCTGAATCGAGTTCTTGCTAACGGGCATAAAGATATTGCTTCGATACCAATTCATGGAATTATAGGTTTGGCTCGGATCCCAGCGATGGTTATAAGGGTTGTAAACACCCATATCCATGCCAGTAGCATAAAGGCACTGCAAGACAAAACCAGAGCAATCAACAGCTCCACCGGGAGCGGTAGACCAAGGCTCAATATATTGCGTACCGATATACTCATAGGCGCGCTGAATAAAGGCGTTCACGAAATCTTCCCGCGTTGCTTCGACAGAAATGCGAGAAGGGGTCACATAGGTAAAGTATCCGGTGCAATAGCTAGGCAGCTGAACAGTCCAAGAACTGACCTGAGGATACTGGGATGGATTTTGCCAGCCAACTTTGTCGCACTGGCCATCGCTCCAGAAAACTCGACGAACGCCATCGATGGTCCTTACGCCCGTTGCCATAGCGCCGCTGCCGTCTAACCAATACCACTTACCCGAATCTTTAAGCCAGCCAACATGCATGCTTCCATTGGACTCAAGGTAATACCATGTTCCATTCAGGCTTTTCCAACCAGTTGCCATTTTTCCGTCAGCGTTTAGGTAATACCATGCACCGCCAGTAAAAACCCATCCGGTCTTCATCACGCCAGAATCGGCATCAAGCCAATACCAATCGCCGTCAATCTTCAGCCATCCACGATGAATGGCACCCGTCCCGGGCTCAGCGTAAAACCTTAAATTTGCGACATTAACCCAGCCGGAAGCAACCTGCCAACCATCAGCTCCAGCGATTTTTAGGATAGTGCCGTTTTCGCGAATCACATCCTTGCAAAGATATCCATTATCATCGGCGTATCTTTGAACGCCGTCATTAACGGTAACCCAACTTGAAACCACAAGCCTACCGCTCTGGTTTGCAAAACAATCGTTGCCGCTCACCTCAAATAAGCCCGTTTTCATTAGATGGCTAACAGGGTCCAGGTAATACCAGCTAGCGCCTTCTTTATACCAGTCAGAAATAAGCGCACCAGATTGAGAGGCTAGATACCAGCCGTTCTCGGACTGAGCCCAGCCAACAGCCATAACCCCATTGGGGTTCAAATAATATGCTGCATTGCCAAGGTCTAAATACCCAACGGACATCTTACCATCGGAGGCTGGGTCGAGATAATACCAAGCGCCGTTAACGAGTTTCCAGCCAGTGGCCGCAATACCGTTAGAGCAATAATACCAATCTGATCCATCCTTATACCATCCATTTGCAAGGCCATAGTCACCAAAAATGTAGGTTCTTCCATCAATCTTTTGACGACCCTTGAACATGATGAACGTCTGTGAGTCAAAATAATAGCGAGCACCACCTATCGTTTGCCATGACGAAGCAAGGGCACCCGATGAATAAGCCCAGTACCAATTCCCGTCAACGAGAATCCAGCCGGTTTTCATAGCACCAGTGGCATCTAAATAGTATTTCCCGCTCCCGAGGTCGACAAAACCAACCTGCATTATATGGGTGGCAGGATCCAGGTAATACCATGTGCCGTTTTGGTAAAACCAACCAGCAGCTAAATCGCCTTCAGCATTGGCATAAAGCCAATTTCCATCTGAGTTACGTAGCCAGCAGTTCTGATATAGCGCGCCAAAAGGCGTTGCGGCATTGCCGTCATTCGCATAAAACGAAGCAGTCGATCCGCCAGCATCGGTCACATTGAAATAACCTGTCTGCATTGCACCATCATTGGCTGGATCAAGCCAATACCAATAGCCCCCGCTTTGCAGCCAGCCAGTTTGGTGTTTACCGTTTTTTCCGTAATACCAAACTCCAGACGACTCGTCTCGTTGCCAGCCATCTTTTATGACGGAAGAATTATCAGGTTGCAAATCATCGGAAACCACAGAAGAAAAATCCGCTTTTGACTCAATACTCTGAGCCTCAACGGAATCCTGTGCAAACGCGACATCCGCACTCAAGGGCAAGCAGCAAGCAGTGATTAATGACGCAGCAGCACAAACAAGCGTGGCCTTCTTTTCGAATCGATACATAAGCGACCCTCCCAGATATCTCATTTATCTATTTTAGTCCACATTCCAGGATTGATTTTCGTTACTGTCTGTTCAGTATATGTAGATAATTTTATTAAATTGAACATATCGTTCAATCATTCTATTCTTTCCCTAAGCAATGAACATCTTAATTGGAGGCCTGCAGTGGAACTGACCAAGCGTAACTTTACTGTTCTGTACGAATACCTAAAGAACCCATATGCCAGCCAGCGAGAAGTTGCCGAGCGCACTGGCCTCTCACTTGGATCGGTAAACGCAGCAAATAAAGAGCTTACGAATGAAGGCCTTCTCGAATCGGACAGCCTAACCGACAACGGTTACGAAGCACTTCACCCCTATAAGGTTGAAAACGCAGTGATATTGGCTGCGGGGCTTTCGAGCCGCTTTGCTCCCATTTCGTATGAAAAGCCCAAAGGCCTTTTAAAGGTACGTGGTGAGATTCTCATCGAACGTCAGATTAGGCAGCTGCAAGACGCAGGTATCAGAAATATCACCGTCGTTGTCGGCTATAAAAAAGAATATTTCTTCTATCTCGAAAGCAAGTTCGGCGTCTCGATTGTCGTCAACAACGAATATGCATCCAAAAATAACCACGCATCGCTTATGTGCGTAAAAGAGCGGCTTGGCAACACCTATATTTGCTCAAGCGATGATTACCTTCTAAACAATCCGTTTGAAGCATACGTTTGGAAAGCATTTTATTCTGCTCAATATGCTGAAGGCGACACCAAAGAATGGTGCATTCAAACCGGAGCAATGGACAGAATCACCAATGTTACGATTGGCGGTTCCGATGCTTGGTATATGCTCGGACATGTCTACTTTGATAAAGCCTTCTCGGTTACATTTAAGCAGATTCTCGAAACGGAATATAACAAGCCCGAAACAACGGACAAGCTTTGGGAAGATCTATATATCGAGCACATCAAGGAGCTCGATATGGTTATCAAGAAGTATCCTGAGGGCGAGATCAACGAATTCGATTCTCTTGATGAGCTGCGTGCCTTTGATCCGCATTTTATCGAAAACGTTGACTCCGATATTTTCGATAACATCGAGCAAGTGCTCGGCTGCTCCAAATCAGAGATTCACGACGTTTATCCCCTTAAACAAGGTCTTACGAATCTATCGTGCCACTTTAGAACCAATGACGGAGAGTACGTTTACCGCCATCCGGGAGTCGGGACCGAACTGCTTATTAACAGAAATGGAGAAGTAGCCGCACTTAAAAAAGCCAAGGAACTCGGCCTTGACGACACGTTCATTCATGAGGACCCAAAGCGTGGTTGGAAAATTTCGAAGTTTGTACCCAACGCAAAGCAGCCTGATCCGCATGATGCTGCCCAAATGAATCGAATGATGCAGATGTGTCGTTCGCTTCACGAGAGTGGTGCAAATGTTGAAACCGAATTTGACTTCTACCTCGAAGCGAAGCGCTACGAATCACTTCTTCTGGAAAAAGGTCCCATCGACATTCCAGGCTACAGGGAAATGTCCGCCGAAATCGATGAATTGGAGCGCTTTGTACAGGCCGATAATGCACCAAAATGCCTTTGCCACAATGACTTCTTTTACCTAAATTTCCTTATCGATGAGAACGACAAGTACTATCTCATTGACTGGGAATATGCTGGCATGAGCGATTACGCAAACGATTTTGGAACGTGCAGTGTCTGCTGCGAGCTTTCCGAAGATGAAGTCGACCGCGCGCTTGATGCATATTTTGGGCGCAAGGCAACAAACAACGAAGTTGCGCATAACTATGCGCACATTGCCCTTGCAGGATGGTGCTGGTACCTCTGGTCTCTTCTGAAAGAAGCCGAAGGTGACTTCGTGGGCGAGTGGCTCTATATCTACTTCAATTACGGTGCCAAATACCTTAAAAAGGCACTGGAGATCTATCGGAAAGGTGAGTAACGATGAAATTCGGCTTTTTTAGCGGCCTTCTTTGGGGCCTTGATACAGTAATTCTTGGAATCGGCTTGGCGCTCGCGCCCTATATTGGATCGGCGGAAGCGCTTGCATGCGCCTCCATTGCGGGATCTTTTCTCCATGATGCCTTCTGCGCAATCTGGCTCTTTGGATACATGGGAGTTCGAGGCAGATTAAAAGACACGCTCGCTGCACTTAAAACTCGTTCTGGCAAGGTCGTCATCGCCGGCGCGCTGCTCGGTGGACCTATCGGAATGACCGGATACGTATTGGCGATTAATAATATCGGAGCAGCCTACACGGCAATTATCTCCGCCTTCTATCCCGCAGTCGGAGCATTCCTTTCGTTCGTGCTGCTGAAGGAGAAAATGGGCAAAGGTCAGATTCTTTCCCTTCTTGTTGCCCTTTGCGGCGTAATGACGATGGGCTATCTATCGGCCGGATCAAGCGAGATTGCAAATGCCCCTCTCGGCTTACTCGGCGCGGTGCTTGCCGTTATTGGATGGGGATCCGAAGCGGTGCTGTGCGCATGGGGAATGAAAGATGATGCCGTTGATGACGAAACGGCTTTGCAAATCCGCGAAACTACAAGTGCGCTTGTTTATGGAGTGCTTGTACTTCCCCTCTTCGGAGCATGGCATTTCACGCTGGGCGCAATCCCGAGCATGCCCACATTGATTATTGCACTCGCCGGGCTCGCAGGAACTGCATCCTATCTGTTCTATTACAAGGGCATTGCGGCAATCGGAGCAGCGCGTGCGATGGCTCTGAATATCTCCTATTCGGCATGGTCGGTGGTCTTTGGCCTGATCTTGCTTGGAACAATTCCCGACGTGGCATCCGTAATCTGCTGCGTTGTAATTGTGTGCGGAACAGTTTTGGCAGCTAGTAACTGGGACGAACTATTTGGACGTAATAGGACAGCGTAGCTTGATTAAAAATGTAGTAAAAAAGGGAGAGCTCATCGAGCTCTCCCTTTTTTTAACATCATGGCTATTCAATTACCACGGCCTGGCTATCCATCTGTTGCCACGTACCGAAGAACACCTGGGCATTTCGCGTAACATTGCCGTTAATCGAATCCGAAAGATAGACAATTCCCTGCTCGTCATCATAGCCTTTAAGGACTACGGCATGATTACCGCCCCACAGGCCATAGGAATGCCCGTTATACCAACGCGCAGCATAACGGCCTCCTGGCCAACTTCCCCACTCGGTGTTCCACATCTCTACTGGCTGTCCACAGGTCAATCTATTTTTGATTGATGCGATAGAAGAGAAAGAAACGTCCTTCGCCTGCTTGCCACTCCCGGCAGCACGGAGGAAGTTATTACCAGCAATAGTAATCGCAGGGGCGACGCATCCCATGAGACCCCCGCTACTACGCCTTGGGTTGCCATCAAAGGCGGTAACAAAGTTGCCGTTGCTTCCCTTGGGCAAGTAATAATCCGCAATAATCGTCTTACCTAAACCGAAACCATAGTAGTTAAGCAAGTTTGTAAGGGCAACCGACTCACAGCCAGTAGGAAGTTCCGGGTACTGCAAATAGCACGGGACATCGACCCAAGCGCCAACCATTGCGCCGGATGAACTGAACTTGTAGTCAGTAGAGCCGATCCAATACCAACCGTTGCTCAACATTACTCCCCCACGTGCGGCATCAAGGTAATACCATGTGCCCCCAAGGGATAGCCATCCCGTTTTCATTGTGCCAGAAGAGGAATCTAGCCAGAACCAGTTACTGCCATCGTTAAGCCAGCCGGTCGCCATTCGACCATCCGAGTTAAAGTAATACCAAGACCCAGCTATTTGCTGCCATCCAGTCAGAACTATCCCATTAGCAGAACAATAATATCGAGAACCCTGACTCTCAATCCAGCCCGTTCTAACATTCCCGCCATCGTCAATCAGCTGGATTCCTGAATCGGTCATGATGCCTTTAAGGTCAATTGCACCGCTGGATGAAGAATGATACATCCAGGACCCATCACCGTTTGACCAGCAATTAGCCATCATCTTGCCGGAACTATTAAATATATATTCACATGATCCAATAGTTTGGACACCCGTAGCCATGACGTACGTCGAGGGATCGAGCCAGTACCACGTACCGTTTAGGTTGAGCCAGCCGGAGGCGAGGGCGCCGGAGCCAGTCGCGTAGTACCAGGTCCCGCCATCGAGCACCCAGCCGGTCGCCATGGCGCCGGAGGCGTTGAACCAGTACGCTGCGCCGTTACACACATGGAGGCCCGTCGCCATGGCGCCGCCCGCCTCGGGATCGAGCCAGTACCAGGAACCGCCGGTGTAAAGCCAGCCGGTCGAGGCGATACCGTCAGCGAACCAATACCAAGAGCCGTCGACGAGGCCCCAGCCGTTAAGGGGGCCGCAGCTGCCGAAGTAGCGGCGGACGCCCTGCGCGTCCGTCTGGTAGCCCGTCAGCATGGCCCCGGTCTCAATGTCGAAGCAATAGGGCACGCCGCCGACGGATACGGGGCCGCGCGCCAGCGCGCCGGAGCCAGTCGCGTAGTACCAGGTCCCGCCGTCGAGGACCCACCCGGTCGCCATCGCGCCGGACGAATTAAACCAGTACAGGGAGCCGTTGCACTCGTGAAGGCCGGTAGCCATGGCACCGCCCACGTCGGGCTCGAGCCAGTACCACGTGCCACTCTGAAACAACCATCCGGTATACGCTTTGCCGTCAGAGGTTGCGTAATACCAAGTGCCCTCTTTTAACTGCCAGTAATAAAGAGAGACATCAACATACGCGTAATTCATATCAACGTTTCCGCTAATACCAGAAACTTTTCCGCGGCTTGTATACTGCCAAAAGCTGTAACTGCCGGTATAGTGACATTGGGAGTTGTATTGAGCAATCCAATGATCCCAAGAACCGCTCTTAAATACAGGGTCGGTCAATATATTGTTAAACCAATTTAGGTTTGCATAAATGCCTGGCTTATATCCAGCACTAGAAATCTTATTACAGAATATCTGAGCTCTAGATGCAATTCCGGATTGACGACCATCTGCAATAATTGTCTTGTCCTCAAGATCGTAATACACCGGTAGCCTAGGATTGTGCCCCGATAGGCAGTCAATCACCATGGACGCCTCATCGGCTGCCTGCTGATTATCAAAAGCATATGAATAGATATAGACGCCGTAAGGAATTCCGAGTCGCTCGCACTCAGAAATATTTCGATTAAATTGATAGTCAACTCGACCGCCCCAAGATGGAGCGCCAAATCCAACACGCAGAATAGCGAAATCGATACCAGAAGCCTTAACAGCATTCCAGTCAATACGTCCTTGATGCTCACTGACATCGATGCCCTGCGCCGTAGCCCCATCGGGAAGAATGTCCATGGACAATAAGGCTATTCCATCTTCTTCGGAAGAAGCATCCTCTGCGACCAATTGCCCATCCTCATAACGCCAGGAATTCTCAACTAGGGACCGCGCAGCTTCCGCGTTCGAGGGGAAAACAAACACAGAAATGGGCGCAAGGACCATCAGCACCAACAATGCCGAAAATAACTTAAGATGTTTGCTCATGTAAACCTCGTCATTCGTTCTTGTTTGCGTCTAGCTTACAGCATGGCTGTGAAAGATTTGTTAGCGCCGGGCGATTTTAGCCGCTAATAGTCAAACTATTTTGACCAATCCCG
>OFMA01000220.1_pt1 | contig 44798 bp, 62 predicted proteins | sample 1541011 | NCBI WGS metagenome assembly OFMA01 (sample SAMN04209225, study PRJEB22552) | human gut metagenome | biome: gut; material: feces | host: Homo sapiens | place: USA: Oklahoma
ATTTCTGTGACAGAAAAATAAAGCCTAGAAATACTTGTTTCAAGCAAGGCAATCATACGGCCTGTAAAGATCATAGAAATCACTGTTCCTAGCCCAATACCCAATATACCACCTGTAAAGACAAAGCCAATGATAAGAGATATTACAATGGAAATCCCATCAAAGAAATTCTTACCAAAACCAAATCCTTTATGACACTTTTCTCCAACAACACTTGCTAAGCCATCTGCAGGATTAGGTACTATTTTCATACCTACAGTGAGTGATGCCCCAACGCCCGTAATTACAATCGCAAGAATAAGCATCATTAAACGTGCTGAATAACTAGAAGCGACAGGAATAACTCCATCAAAAACCTGAATAAAAAAGCTTGTTACTAAACTAGCATGAATCTGTAAGAATTGAAAATAATCAAACTTCTTACCTAATAAAATCCATTGAATAATGACAAGTAAAACATAATAGATAAAAGTCATTACACCAATAGGAATATGAGTGAGATAGGCAATATTATAGGCTACAGAGATGATGGGTGACACACCTAATTGTGTCTTTGTATTGAGATCAATACCACAGCCTAAAATCAATAATCCTAGAAGATAAATTCCAATTCTTTTATAATTCAGTTCCTTCATTATTTAACTGTCTTTGAAAAACTATGCATGCTTGTCATCTGCTTCTGTAATTCTAGATCATCTCTCTTGACCCATTCAGCTACTGCATCATCTTTAGATGTATGAACAGATAAAACATGCACAGTATCATGATTTTTTTCATTTTCAATATGATACTTATGGAAAATATTTTCTACAAATTTTTTAATATCTTCTTCTGATTGATAATGAAGATCACGATAATCGAAGGTAGAGTATTCTCTTTTTGTTTGTATACGATAATGTTTGACTTCTGATACAATCCAGTAAATTCCTCTATTTTGAATCTTCTTTGAGATATGACTGATTTCGATAGACATAGGATCCTGTTTTTCCTTACATTCTAAAATAGATTCATCTAGAGTACGATATAAAACATAAGTGTTCTCATAATCACCTTTAGACGTTTTAAAGCCATCACGAATCATTCCTAAACTCTTAAAGCCTACTGTATCTAAAACTATCTTTAATGTTTTAGTGACTGTATTTAATTGCATAATTGCATATCCAGCTTTAAATGCCTGTTCTAAAGAGTCCTTAATCAGACTATCTAGTTCTTTCTTATAGTCAGCTTTAATTGCATAAGAACAAGTTGCAATATGCTTGCAATGTCCGGTTCCTAAAGGTCTAATCAAATAAGCACCTACTAATAGATGATCATCAAGCATTACACCACAATATGATGCTGATTCAATAAAATCATCAAGAACAGGTGTGTCTTCTTCAAGATAAAGTTCTGTTTCAATCACTTCATTAAAAAGAGAAACAACTTCTTTTATATCTACTTTCTGGCATTTCCTTTTAATGATGTTCATTTGATTCACCTCCTATTAATAAATAAATGAGTGAAGCCATCATTAGTTCCTTTTTACAGAACGTATAATACGACTTCATATCCATTGCTTCCTTGTATTTCATTTGATGTAGAAAGAATCCCACAATTGATTCTCTGTTGAGATGATTTTGTAAGAAAGATAGATTCACCTTTGTCAGACTTAATTCCTGAGGGAAATAATCCTTTTCCATATATTTCTCAAATGCATTAAGAATCATATTTTTGTATTCTTCAAATGCATAAACCTTTAAATCATCAAAGCCCATTAATTCTCCAATAAAATCTAAAGTAATATATGTATAATCTTTGAGATTTAAGATTATTTGATGATTGGCTTCTAATAATAAAGATGTCAGTTCTGAAGAATTACTATTAAAGAATCCTCTCATTTCTTTTTCCATCATCAATAATTGTTTATAGTAATCATGAAATACTGTCTGATTTGAAGGAAGAAAAGTATACTGATTACCTTCATAATTTCCAAATAACTTATAAGCCATTAAGTAGCCCAAACGCCTATTTCTTTCTAGCGCATCCTTATTAAAGTCCATAAAACCACCTAAATCAACTGGTGGACATGAATAAAGAATAGAAGGACGATTGATATATTGTGGATGAACCGGAATAAGATGCATATCCACTACGACTATTTCATCAGCTCCCATATCTAAAGCAAGATCAATAGGAAGATTATCACTAAATCCCCCATCAATATATTTATAACCATTTATTTCTGTCATTGGAAAGACAGGAAAACAGGCACTACTTGCAAGTAAATAGTCAAGCATATGACCTCTTTCCATTTCTGATTTAGTCTTATAACATGCTTTCATACTTGGAAACTGCACTGTACATATACCAAAATCAATAGGTGAAGACAATAAACGTTCTTCATCCATCAGTCCACGGCAGTGTTCTACAAAAGGTGTATTGTCTGCCCCTTTATTTTTAAAATAATATCTTAAAAAAGACTGAGCTAAAGACGTCTGCTGGGCAATGGATTCTTTAAGTTCAGACAAGTTACTTCCCTCTTCCTTATTAAATAAAGAAGTTGTCATAAAGTCATCTTTTAAATCAGTCAAATCAGGTGCATTATTAAAGACATGATCCATATCTAATATATTCCATGTATACTCTAATCCTTCATAGTCTCCCATAGCGACTAATGCCCCATTGAGCGCACCAATAGAAGTTCCTGTCACAATATCAAAATGTTGGTTTAATTCTTTTGCAGCAAGTAAGAAACCAGCTTCATAAGCTCCTTTAGATCCTCCACCACTTAATACAATGGCTCTTTTCATAGAGTTTCATCTCGATTCGTATCATGAATGATTTTCTTCATGAATTTCATTTCTTTATTAAATTCTGTAAAACGAGCCATCTTCCATTCCCAGTTAGGAGATCCAATAGTACCTGGAGTATTAAAACGTGATGTTTCTGGTTCTCCTAAAAGATCCCATACTGGAATAATGACAGATACAGCAGGTAAATCCATACAATAATGAATCATCTGACGATGTAATTTACGTTCCCTATAACCATCTAATAAGAGTTCTATATCCTTTAAGCTATCTTTATCAAGATTATCATACCATCCCATTAATGTATCATTATCATGTGTACCGCTATATACAACAACCTTATCAAAATCAAATTCATCCTTGTAATGGAACTGGAAAATATACATACCCTTGAAATTATAATGATCTCTTAATTCATACACTTCATCTCTTAATAATCCTAGATCTTCTGCAAGAATATGTGTATCTGGATATTCTTCAAATAATTTGTCAAATAGTGCATAGCCTGGTGCTTCGACCCATTCCCCTACTACTGCAGTAGGTTCTGATGCTGGAATCTTCCAATAAGTATCAAATCCACGGAAATGATCAATACGTACTTCATCATAAAGCTTATTCGCACTATGAATTCTATCAATCCAGAACTTGAAATTTGTCTTTTCTAGATGATCCCAGTCATAGATTGGGTTACCCCATCTTTGTCCAAATTCACTAAAATAATCAGGTGGTACACCTGCTACAAATGAAGGTGTGCCATCTTCCTCTAATAAGAAGTCTTCCTGATCTAACCAGCAATCAGCACTATCTAATCCTACATAGATAGGCATATCCCCTATAATCATAATCCCCTGATCATTCGCATATTTTTTTAATGCATACCATTGTTTGAAGAAATAATACTGTAAGAATTCCTGATAATTGATTTCTTTCTTAAAAGGTAACAGTTCAAAAGATTGATGTTTAGGGAACTCCTTATATTCCTCATGCCACTCTGTCCATGGCTTTCCCTCATTTGTTAATTTAAAAGTGCGGAATAAGGCATAACCCTCAACCCATTTATTGTTTTCTACAAACTGTTTAAAATCATCATTAAATTCAAATCTTTTATAAGCGAGTCTTAATAAGTCTTCTTTATGTGCACGTACAGCTTCATATTCCACTGTTTCAGCCTGTTTATTAAATGTTTTTAATTCACCTTTTTCAAGTAATCCATCTTTAACTAAGTCTTCTAAATCAATATAAAGTTCATCACCCGCATAAGATGAATAAGGCTGATAAGGTGAATTCCCATATGCTAAAGGATTAAGTGGTAAAATCTGCCAGATCTTTACATCTGATTTTTTTAGCTGATCTACAAATGTATATGCGTTCTTTCCAAAATCTCCTACACCATAAGATGATGGTAGTGCAGAGATAGGACATAGTATTCCTGCTTTCATATTAATAACCTAACTCCTGTCTCATAATAATTACATGAATTCTATCCTTGTTTCCCTGACGTGCAAGTTTGACATAAGATGCACAGATTCTTTGATCTGACATGCAATTGACACACTTACCAGCAACAGCACATCCTGTTTGACGGTGTAATCTAATCGCATTTGCCGGTGCTGACACGTTTTTAATATGATCAATGGCTTCTTCTTCTGATTCAAAGATCTTATTGACACCAACAACTACATAAACATCCTTAGGCCCATAGATCATTGCAGCCACTCTATTACCATTGCCATCAATATTATATAAACAGCCATCTGTTGTCATTGCATTGGTACTCGTTAAATAAATATCCGCATTAAATGCTTCATGATGAATCGCATTGATTTTTTCTTTAGTTAATCCTTTAGCATAACGATCAAGGAACTTCACATCACTTGCACGCACTAAATCTAATACATGCATTTCATCTAGTGACATAGAACCACCTACTGCTACTACCTTTTGGTCCTTGAAAATTGTCTTAAAATAATCATGAAGCTCTTCTTCAGTATTAAACACTTCACAAGTCATGTTATTTCTTTCTAATGCTTTCTTTAATCTCTCAATTTTCAAATCATACATACCCAATAAATTCTTATCCATAAAAAAACACCTCTCTGTCCCCTATTATAACATATGAAAGTGGTTTATAATAAATAAAAAAGGAGGTTTCATTATGAGTAAGAAACTACTAGTTGTTGTAGATTATCAGAATGATTTTGTGGATGGTGCACTTGGATTTGAAAAAGCAACCAAGATTGCCCCTTATATCATTTCATTAGTAAAGAAATATGAAGAAGAAGGTGAAGATGTCTGGTTTACTAAAGATACACACTTTAATAACTATCTAGAAACACAGGAAGGCAAGAATTTACCTGTTCCTCACTGTATCTCACAGACAAAAGGACATGAACTTTATGGAGAATTGCAGTCTTTAAGTAGAAATCATACAGTGATTGAAAAAAATACTTTCCCATCTTTAATGCTTGCGAACTTATTAAAGGATACAGCTTATGAAGAAGTAAGAGTAGTAGGAGTAGTAACTGATATTTGTGTTATTTCTAATTGTATTATGATTAAGAGTGCGCTTCCTGATGCAGTTATTGAAGTAGATACAAAAGGATGTGCATCTTTTGATGAAAACCTAGAAAAAGCCGCTCTTACAGTATTAGAAAAGAGTTTGCAGGTTAAAGTGATTTAGTGTTATTTTTCTGTTTTCCATAAATTATATAAATTGTTTTGTATTATTTCCTCATTTTGTATTGCATCTAGCAAATGATAGTACTATAATGAGAACAATTCTAAAGGGGGATTTTAATAATGGAAATCAAAGTAGAAAGAGCAAAGACTCTTAAAGAAAAGCCAGATCAGTCAAATCTTGGCTTCGGTAAATATTTTACAGATCATATGTTTGTATATGATTGGGATTCTGAAAAAGGATGGCATGATGCACGTATTGTACCATATGCACCAATTCAGATGGATCCAGCTACAATGGTCCTTCACTATGCACAGGAAACTTTTGAAGGCTTAAAGGCTTATCGTGATCCTGAAGGAAATGTTCAGTTATTCCGTCCAGAAATGAATGCAAAACGTATGAGAAACTCAAATAAACGTTTATGTATGGCTGAATTACCAGAAGAAGAATTCGTAGAAGCTGTAGAAACTCTTGTTAAGTATGAACAGGATTGGATTCCTACTGCACCTGAAACTTCTCTATATATTCGTCCATTCATGTTTGCAACTGAACCAGGTGTTGGTGTTCATCCAGCAAATAAATATAAATTCGTTATTATCTTAACACCAGTTGGAAACTATTATCCTGAAGGTGTTGCACCAGTTAAGATCTGGATCGAAGATGAATTTGTAAGAGCTGTTAAGGGTGGTACTGGTTTCACTAAATGTGGTGGTAACTATGCTGGTTCACTTGCTGCTCAGGTTAAAGCAGAAGAACATGGCTATACTCAGGTATTATGGCTAGATGGTCAGGAAAGAAAGTATGTTGAAGAAGTTGGTTCTATGAACATCATGTTCTTAATCAACGATACAGTAGTGACTGCACCTCTTGAAGGTTCAGTACTTCCAGGTGTTACAAGAGATTCAATGTTAACAATTCTTCGTGACTGGGGCTATAAAGTAGAAGAACGTCATCTAAGTGTTGATGAATTAATGGAAGCCGGACGTACTGGTGCATTAAAAGAAGCTTGGGGTACAGGTACTGCAGCAGTTATTTCTCCAGTTGGTGAATTATGTTATAAGGGTGAAGAAGTTCTTATCAATGACTTCAAGACTGGTGAATTAACTCAGAAATTATATGATACTTTAACAGGTATCCAATGGGGTAAACTTCCAGATAAGTTCAACTGGATTCATAAAGTAAAATAATTAAAAAGCGCTTCGGCGCTTTTTTTAGTGCTTATAATTGAGTAATACAGAATGAAAGAGAGTATAAAATATATAAAATTAACAGTAGAATGCACGATTATAGTCCATCAAGGATAAACAGAACTATGGCAATAAGATGATCAAAAAAAATAGTGCGTAAGCGCAACAATAGAATCAAAGACTACAGCACGCATTGTGATTAATTACTGTCTTGATAATGATATAGGAATACTTATTGTGGGCTATAACGAAACATTTCAGAAGGATTCCAATATAGATAAAAGTAACAATGAGATACTTCAAGATAATCTTGAATATCTCTGTAAATCAAATGGCATCATACTTGTAATGCAGGAAGAATCGTACACCTCATAAGCTTGCTTATGGGATAAGACCATTTCAATGGAAAGAGAATACATCATGGACAGTATAGAACAGCTGATGAGAATGTACTAAATGCAGATGTAAGTGGTTGTGGATGCAAGTATCCTATACGACAGAGGCGAAGTAGACACGCAATAAGAATAAGGATCAACTCGCATTAGGTGAAAACTTAAATACTAAGAAACTAAAAACTCCGACTTAATTTTAAAATTAAGCCGGAGTGGTTTATTTGCTGTGTTTTCCAATAATAAATACAGCAACTCCAATAATTATGATTAAAGAACCACATATTGTCAATAAATAGGAAACAACCATATATTTCTCCTTAAGAGGACAATATCCTTATAAAGATAGTAACATTTATTGGTTCAAAAGTGTAGTGTTTTTATTGAAAACAAAAGAAAAAATGCGATTTTAGTCGCACTTTCCCTATCTATCTTCGATATTTTTATATTCTTTAAGTTCTCCCACAAATTTAGTGGCAGGTCTAACAATTCGTCCACTATAAAGCTTAGATTCAATATTATGAGCGACCCATCCTACTGTTCTTCCAATTACAAAGAGTAATGTATAGAGATCTTCAGGAATACCAAGCATATCATATACTAAACCACTATAGAAATCGACATTTGTACAAACATGAATTCCTTTTCTTTTATAGATTTCCTCAATCGCAATAGCTGAGAATTTTCTATAGAATTCATATTCATCATGTCTGAATTTTTCATATGATAATTCTTCACATTGTTTAGCTAAGATTTCACTACGTGGATCACTTAGTGTATAAACGGCATGTCCAATACCATAAATAAGTCCTGTATGGTCATTAAAGTCCCCATCTAAGATATCCTGGACAATTTGTCTAATACGAAGTTCTGATGCATGTATACCAATTTCATTAATAACAAGTTCCATCTGCTTCTTAACAGCTAAATTTGCCCCACCATGCTTTGGACCCTTTAATGAACCAATAGCCCCTGAAATGGCTGAATAAATATCTGTACCAGTAGAAGATATAACAACATTTGTGAATGTAGAGTTGTTACCTCCACCATGGTCTGCATGAAGAATAAGTGCAGTATTAAGTACTTCTGCTTCCTTATTAGAGAAAGTACCATCTCTTCTTAATAAATATAAAATCTGTTCAGCAATAGAATAATCATAATTCTGATGATGAATAATCATAGATCCCTTATCAAAATGATGTACCTTTGATTGATATGTATAGCTGACAATAACAGGAATCTTCGCAATCAAATCAATTCCCTTATCTAATGTTTCTAATACACCTACATTATCTGGATCATCATCATAGCTATAAAGCATCAATACTTCTCTTTGTAGCTTGTTCATGAGATTCTTCTCTGGATAGCCCAAAATATTTAATTCTAGGTATCTTTCAGGCAAGCTGTAATGATCGCTAATCGTCTTCTTAAAATGTTCCAGTTCCTCTCTATTTGGCAAATAGCCAAATAGAATCAAGAAGCATACTTCTTCATAGAGGAAACGGCGTCCTTTTCCATTTTCCACAATGTCTTTTACATTGATACCACGATAATACAATGTACCATAGTCATCAACTTTTTCACCATCAACCTTCTTGTACCCCACTACATCTGATATATTTGTCAAACCAACTAATACACCAGTACCATCTTCATTACGTAAGCCTTTCTTTACAGAATACTTCTTATAAAGTTCACCAGGAATAGCTGTTTCATCCAATGATTTCTTAAAACAATCCTTTATATTCTGATCCATATCATCAACTCCTTTTTGAAGGTTGAATCTATTCTATCACATTATCCATAGATTGTATACAAGTATTCTTATTAATATCATAAGTTTATTTAGTTGTTTTATAATTATCTATACATGTATTTGTGTTATATATAAAAAAAGAAGGATTACTCCTTCTTAATCAATCCAGCCAAAATGACGACATGCATATTCTATACCATCATCTGTAGAATCTTTTGTGACAAAATCTGCTTTTTTCTTTAAGTCTTCTACACCATTGCCCATCGCAATAGATGTCCATTCCTTCTTGAACATAACAAGATCATTCTCACCATCACCAAAGACTACAACATCCTTAATATCAGCCTTTAAGTATTCCATCATCTTAATGATACCTTTTTCTTTTGCATCATGTTGATAAGTAAGATAAGGTGGTACAAAGCGGATATGACCCACTGTATCTCTTAAAGTAAGTTCTTCTTCTTTGTCTTCTGGAATCGCAATATAAATCTTATAAATATCCTTCAAATCATCATAGTTTAATGACTTATCAAGAATATAACGTGTCGGTTCCTGTCTTTCTCCTACCTGTTCAATAAAGCGTTCATCCTTCATCACTACATCAATACTATCATTAACAGCAATTAATATTCCAAAGCCTTTTTCATCTGCTTCATGAATAAGTGCAAGAGCCTTTTCTCTATCTAATGGACTATTTGTAACTAACTCATCATTATAAATCAAAGCAGCCCCTCCATTAGATACAAGATTATGAATACCAAGCATCTTAGCAGTATCTTTTGTTTTATAATAGGCACGTCCTGTCGCAATTGCGACAAAATGTCCTTTATCCTGTAATTTTTTAATTGTTTCTAAAGCACTAGGTACAGGAATACCTGTTTGGGTCGGTGTCCATTCTTTGGTACAGTTTGTAGAAAGATAACATTTCATCTTTGTCTTTCAATAACTTCATCCTTTCTTTTTTAGATTCAGATTTCAGTATAAAACCATCTTTTTCAAATCGTTTTAAGATACGAGGCAATACACTTCTATCATTAAATTCAATTCCCTGCTCTTTAAGGTCTCTTCTTATTTCACGAATAAAAAACTCTTTTCTTTTATATATTGCTTCAATAACAGTTCTGTAGCGCATTGCTTTTTCACCTATGTCTAATTTTTGAGAAGGATTTACTATAGCATTAAGATTACCTCTCATTTTTATTACAATTCCTTTGTTATGATAAACAATTATCTTGTCTATCAATATTTGAGCTTGTCTCCTAGTTAAAATCCCACTTTCTATGATTTCATCAAACGTTGCCAAAGCTCTGTTTAAATTCTCTTTAATTTCTTTAGGATTGTGAGTTATTGTTTTTTTTGAGTTTATTTCTTCTCTAAGATTTAGAATATACTTCATTTTATCATCTATCATTTCTTGATAAGTCTCTTCTATCATATCAGCCATAGAAGGAGATTTAATCATCTCTTTTGTCTTCTGACTAATTAATGATTTTACCTCAAGATTTGCTTGTTTAAGTTTCTTTTCTAAACTTTCAACTGTATCAGTTTTAGCGTTTTTATTTTTATCAATCTCTTTCTTTATTTTACCATCAAGTTCTTCAATCTCATTTTTGAGATTATTTCTACATACCTTTAAATATTCAACAATATATTTGACTAAATCTTCTTCGGCAATTCTATTGCTATTGCATCTTTTAGCGCCATGCCTATGATACGAACTGCATATGTAAGTGTCTCTGCGGTTCTTTCTGGTATGGATATACATCTTTTCTCCACAATCTCCACATTTAATCATTCCAGAAAATAGAGATATTTTATAGCCACCTCTGTAGTTTACTGTTGCTCTTTCTTTTTTTATTTGTTGAACAAGGTCAAACGTTTCTTTGTCAATTATAGGTTCGTGATGATTTTCAAAATAGATATATTCACTCTTATCATTTTCTATTTTCTTTCCACGTATACTCGTGCGTTTTGTTTTATTTACAACAAGTGTTCCAATATAAAACTCATTACTTAATATTCTTGTCACTGACTTATGATTCCATTCGTCACAGAATTTAGTCGGTTCAAGACCTACTTCCATTCTATGTATATTGTGCATTTGTGTAGGTGTAGGTATGTTCTCTTCTTGAAGCTTTCTTGTTATTTTGAGTATACCATATCCATCAATATACCATTCGTATATTTTTTTTACATACTCCGAAGCTTCTGGGTCAACTGCAAATTCTCTTGTCTTTAAGAAATTTCTTTTATATCCATATGGAATACTAAACCAATCGCCTGTCTTTTGAAGGTTTGATATTGTTAATTTTATCTTTTTACTAGTGTCCTTTACATATCTTTCATTGAACCAAGTTTTGATTCCTATCATATCATCGTTATCTTCTAGATTGTTATAATCTTCGTTTACTACAATTAATTGTTTATTTAATTTTGTTAAGTCCTCAATAAACAATAAAGTTTTAGCGTTGTGTCTTCCAATACGAGACAAGTCTTTTACAAGAACTATATCGACAAGATTGTCTTCCAAGTCTTGTTTTAATTTATTAAATGAAGGTCTATCGAATTTATATCCACTATAACCATCATCTACGTAGAATTCATCAATTGTCATATTATGTCTGTTTGCATAGTCATTAAGTATTCTTTTCTGATTTGTAATTGATACAGATTCATCATTCCCATCATCTCTTGACAATCTGACATATCCTGCTACTTTCATATGTTTATTCTCCTTTTCTTTATGTAACTTCCATATACCTTGGTGTACATTCATTGTACATTAAAAAGTACCAAGAATCAATTGTCTTGGTACTTTGTTTTGATTACTTCCTTTAATGTATGCATAATATCATCGTCACCTGACGAGAATAAAACTACCATTGTACTCTCGTCAGATTCCTTGTTGATGATACTAATGCATTCATCATCACTATATTTGCCATATATGTATTTCGTATATGGTTTACTAATACCTTGGCTCATATTCAACTCCCTATAAATTATAATTATAACTAGTGTAGTTTATTTTTTTAAAGATTTATTTATCTTCATTTGCATCACACCCATACACACGAAGTTCATGTGGTGCAAATTCAACTTTACTTTTATCTAATTTATTAATTAAATGGTCAATATACCACTTTGCTTTTTCTAAGTCTTGCTTACCATTCTTGTTTTTCCATCTCCATAGATATTTGATTGCATTTGCTGTATCAACAGCTTCAATACCATCCAAACCTTCTACAGCAGCTTCAATAGCAACAATACATTCAATTCCATTTGATGATTGATAATGTTCTGGATGTTCTACCATCTTATCTTTCTTTTCTTCCATATAAATACCTCTTAACTACTTAACTCCTGTTGAGCCAGTACCGCCAGTACGTTCATTGTTAGAATTACCATTATCGGCTTTCAAGAATGGTACAAATACACCTTGCATGACACGTTCACCAGCTTTTAATGTAATATCTTCATTGGTTTCATTTCTTAATGCCAAATGGATATTACCATCATTGCTAGAGTTACTATAAAAATCACTATCAATTACCCCAGTACCATTGGCAAGAACTAATCCTTTTTTAATACCAATTGAACTACGAACATAAAGCAATAATACCTCATCTTCTTGCATATACGCTTTAACATCCGTAGGAATCATACCTGATGTTTTATGAGCTGGAATTGTTACGTCTTCAGGTAAATAAAAATCATAACCAGCACTGTGTTTAGTACATCTTTGAGGAAGTACAATCTCCCCTTTTGTTTTTCTCATATCTTCTCTAACTACTTCAAAACCTCTTAATTTCATACTTTTATCTTCTCCTTTAATTTCTATTGCTAATTTATAAATAACTGCTTTTATCATAAACCATATGTTTACCATCTGTTCTTCTTACATGACAGAAATCAGTATGACTTCCAAAATCAATAATAGCCATATCCTGTCTATACATAATTCTATAATAATGTACTTTACATTCAGACGAAGCGTAGTCAATACATAAACTTACTGCTTTATCAAAACTATTTGCTGTACCAATATGAACTGTCATTTCCATATCATCTCTCCAACGATATACAATTTCTGCTTCATATGTAATCATACTAATTCTCCTTATATTTGTGAGATGCGTAGAATTCTTTGTTATATGTGTCATATCTGTCTTGAATGTTTGTAAACACACCATTTCTTTTTGTAAAGTTTTCAAAGAATCTACATCTATTTTCTTCAGTTCCATCGTACTCACTGCAACCACCACGATAAATACATGAAGGAACTAATACGTCAGCAATATATGTGTCAACTTCATTCTTAACAGTAACCTTATGGTCTTCTGCAAGTTCTCTTGTTTCCTTTGAAGCCTGAAAGCACAATCTCTTTCTAGCTGTATCAATTAAATGCTGAACATTTGCTTCTCCTGCCATATCACTAGGACAATCCTGAGATAATGTATGTCTATCAACTCCAGTTCTATCCGTTCTTTGAGTTGCAACAAATTTTTCCCATTTATGTCTTACCCAATGAACGACAACCCAATGTGGAATCTGAAGCCATCTCCATTTAATTGAAATATCTCTGATTGGAGAATGTTCAGCAATCAAAATTTTCTTCTTGAATTTTTCACTAGGTTCTTTTGATAAATCTTTTTTATTGACCGTAAATCTGCAATCGTTTAATACTTCATTCCAGTCACCTTTTACTTTTAGAATTTTAGTTTTCATTTCTTTCTTCCTTTAACAACTTAACGAAGTTATCTTCCTTTCCCTTGATAATTGCTTCTAGAGAAGCTTTACCAGCTGTATCAATATTGACAAACTCATATTGAGCATATAGATTCAATAAATACATTAATTCTTCTTTCTTCTTTTGAAATTCTTTCATTTTATAATCTCCATAATATAATTTTGCGTAGTGTAGGACTTTATTTAATTTTCGTTTCTGCTTCCATTAACATGAATAAGCATTAATTGAATCCATATAAATATACATAATGCTTGAAATACAAATTTTGGAGCATTAAATATCATACAGATAATTGTAATAATTAAACATAAATAATTCAGAACAAATGAGCTTGAAATGATATATAATAATCTTTTCAATTGTTCAAACAATTTTTTTTTCATTAATGAAAATTCTCCTTTCTAAATGATGTATGAAGGTTTGTCTTCCTTTTCATTATACATCATTTAGAAGAAAAAAATCAATATATAATATAATTTTAATCAGTTCATTCTTTACTTTTATTCTCAGGTTTCTCCACATAATAGAAATCACACATTGATTTAGGATATCCTTTAACTTCTGAAAGCCCATTTTCCTTTGCCTTTTCGACTAATAACAGTTCTGTAGCAATATCCCATGATGTTATTAAGTTATTGTTAATAGTAAATAATTTATCTTTTTCTTCAATAAACTGATTGTAAAAATTTGCATCTGTACCTTCGTAATAAAATTTAATAAGATGACTTAGTGCATATTCAGCGCTATCAATAGACTTTCTAAGAGATTCTTCTAGTTTTGCAAAACATTCTTTTTTTGTCATTTTATTTTGTTTATTATTCATTTGATTTTGCTTATTCATATAACTTTACTCCCTTCTGTTTGAATGGATTTTCTAGTCCATTCATATTTCCTACACCATCATTTAAAGTGTTATAAATATATTCTAAATGAGCAATAGTTGTGTCATACATAAACTTTTCATAATCATCATTGTTGTGTCTAAACCAGCAATATGCTGTACTAATTAATACTCTAAAATTGTCATTAATTTCTTTGCACTGTTCAACACTTAATTCATCTTTCCATTCTTTTTCCATAATACTAATCTCCTTTTTTTATTTACTTAACCATTCAAACATTGACTCAAGCTTCCAAAATTCACAACTATCACATGTTGTATCTTCTCCATTGCTACAATTCTTGATGCTATCTGGAAGAAAATGAGCAAATCGACAGCTTATGTAATTGTCTAGAATGTTCTCACTTGACGAGTCTCCTTCTTGTTGTATAAAGCTAATGAGATTACGAACCTTTTCTTCATTAAACTTCTTCATTAGGTTCTCCATCGATAACAAAGCACTGGTCATTATATTCATTTTCAAAATATTCTATCTCTTCATTATTTAAATGAAGTTCATCTATCTTACCATTTATGAAAGATAAAGCTGCCAAAATGTGTTCAATTACTTCTTTCATATGGGAACGGCTATTTAACAATTCACATTCAACTCTCAAAGACTCTGCAATATCATAATTGTATTTAAAAGCACTAGTATCAATCATAAGACCAGTGTCGGCTTCATAAATATAATTTCGTAAATTATTTAATCTATCTCTCGCATTTAGTAGCTCATGAACATACTGACAAAATGGGATGTCTTCATTGTTGTCATTTTTATTAAGTTTAATCATTTTTAACCTTCTTTTTCTGCTTTTTTATCACTTTCATTATTTGAATCTTTTTCATTATTTGAAACTCTAATCTTTTCTTTTGAATACCCACAAAACACAGGTATGCCATAAATACATTTTTAATGGAACCCTTTTAAACAGACAATAGAAAGAACAAACAAAGATCCAAAATACTGTTTCCTGCAGATTATGGGTATTCAAATCTTTTCTTCATCTTTAAGCCCGTACAAAGCTAAATAAAAATTAACAATACCTTCAGTGTAGCCAACACTATGGTCATTTACATATTTATTAAATAATTCGGTCTCTTCTATTTCTTCAGCAAAAGCTTCATATGAGACACCATCATCTAGGGCATCTTCAATAATACCTTCCATAACATTTATTAATGCTTCATTATAAATTTCAAGGTCAGACACGTATTCTCCGATTCTTTCAGTTTGACGAAGCAAATCATTTGCTGTCCATACAAGTTCGTTTGGGTCTGGATGAAATTCGTATTTATCTCCATAAGACATTTTTTTAATCATCTCCTTTTGTTTTGCTTCTATTTAATCGTTTCTCTAGAATGAAAATTTTTTTCTCTAAATTATAATTTTTATCTTCTAATTTATTATTCTCACTTTCTAATTTAATGATTTTACATTCCAATGCATTACAATAATCTACCAACTCTTCTACATAATCATCTGTATATCCACCATATTTTACTTCTTTTATATACTGTGGAACTGGTCTTTTTGGGTTATTTTTTACTTTAAGATAAAAATTTTGTAAGCATTTTGAAAAATCTTTTACAAAACTTAGAAAATCTGAAAACTATTAATATCATTAACAATTATTAACAGAAGAAATAAACAACCAAAATAAAGATGGTAATAAATAAATAAGCATAGATTTCAATATTATTCATATTTGTCTCCAAACTTTTTATAAGAATTTTCTCTATAAGACCATAACTTGCCATTATGTGGTCTTATAGAGAGGCTGCTTAAACTCATATGTAAACGTACAATAGCATCCCTTCTGATTATATTTAAAGGATATGCACATTCTAGATTCTCATCATGAGTTTTTCTATTAATTTCAAAGACGTGGCTTCTACACTCTTGGCTTTTATCAAGCACTTCTCCATCATACTCTGCGACAATATGCTTTCCGTTTTCATCACTTATAAAAAACTTTGATGGCATGAATTCAACATTATCATTATTTATCATAGTTATTCTTTCTCCTTTTCTACATTACAAGCAAGGCTTTCTAATTCGTTAGCAATTACTTCGGCTTCATTTCGAAGCCCACTAATTTTAGCTAAATAATTAAAGAGTAAAGTATAAACATATACGCCATTTTTTGAGTCTATATTCATTAAATCTTTGGCTCTATCTCTTGCATTTTCTAGAAGAGTATAAATCCACTCAAAATCGTCATAATCTTTAACTTTCCACATTATATCGCACATATCATATAAACATTCACAACGTTCTTCTTTATTACTCATTTTCAATAACCTTCGCTCTTTCTAAAATATTATTAATCAACATTGGCTCGTCTTCCCAGTCAAGAAACAAAAATGCCTCTTTGAACATACTTAAATTTTCTTCAGTCTCTTCTCTTGCCCAGTACCATTCTTTTCTTTCAGGTTCTGCTACAAAAACACAGCAAATACCGTCTTTATCTTTGGCGATATATTTATAATTAGTATACTCTGATAAATATTTTAATATCTCATATTCTAATCTTGAAACATTTAAAATGTTTTCATATTCATATATAAGCCATTTTACTCTTTCTGCATCACATGAATCATCAGAATAAGAGTTGTTAAACGAACACTCTTCGCATTGAATGGCATTGCAATGAGCTACATCACCATTCCACTTATTGACAGCAATACCCGTACATTCGATACTTCTAAGTTCTTTTTTACACTTCTCTACATTAGTCATATTCTTTTTCTCCATTCCTTTCTTTTTAATCTATATTTTAATCTTCTATATTCTCTTTCATCAGCCATTCTGTTAAAGATTCCAATGTTTTAAATTCACATTTTTGACAATTTTTACCACAACAAAGTGGGTCTCCATATGGTGGTACTCCATTATAAAATGCATATAATTCATGACAACGATTAAAATTTTTAAAAATACTTAATACGCAATACAAACGCATTGGATTTACCTCAATCATCTTGAAATCTAGATAATTGCAATCCTGTTTTTGGAAGAAGATGTTGCGATTGTCATTATCGGATATAATATCTTCTTCTGTAATTTCTTTAATCTTCATACAATAACTCCTTAATTCTATCTAGTTTACTAGTTAAGTTTCTATTTTCAGATTCTGCATTGTCTAAATCACAACTATATCCAGCCATTAAACCCTCCAATTGGTTACAATATTTTTCTAAATCACTCAAATATTTATCCTTATTAAAAGAATTTCCTTTGCTTATCTTAAAATCAAAATAATGTCTTCTGTCAGGTCTTTTCAGTCCGACATTAGGAACGTTATACTTATTTTTTGTAAACCATTGATACAATAAATTTTTATCAAATAACGAGCAACCATCACGACAGTCTACAAAATCTTCATTGCAATTGTGATGATGTATTTTTAATTCTTCTGGAAGACTTTTATTAAACGGATGGCATAATATCTTTCCGTCAACTTCATTTTCTGTAATAAATTTACAAACTGCCATTAATTTTTCACTATCTACAAGTTCCATTTATCTAACCATCCCATTCGCTATTTTCAAATTCTTTTTCTTTTGCTCTGTTAAGTAATCTTTCTAGCTTTTTCTCATAATAATTATTTTCTTCTTTAGCATCTGCATAATTCATTTGAACTAATGCCCCTATACAAATACTAACATCGGCAATCTCTTCGTTTAGATTGTCACAATATTCTTTTGAGCATCCATATCGCTTAATTTTTGAAATTGCCTGAATTAGTTCTGCACATTCTTCCATTGCAACTGTAAGCATATATTGTTTTCCAAACGTATTGCAAATATAACTAAGATTATCTCCTTCATTTGACTTTTCCATTTCTGCATCTCCTTCATATTTGTGCTTTAGTACATAGTATTTAGAAAGTACTCTTTCTAAATTTTTATTTGCTGTTTCTAGTTGGTTTTCTTTTTCTCTAAGTATTTCATAATATTTTTTATTGTTTGATAGTATAACTCCAAACATTCGGTTAAGCATGATTTGAGCATTGTTTAAATTCTTCTCATAATCCTCTAATTTTTTCTCTAATCGTTTTTTCTGTAGTTCTTTCTGAATGTAATTTTCTCCTTTTTCATAGAATCTCTTCATATCTCTTTAACGCCTCCTCTATTAAAACTGGTTCTTCATCTTTCCATTTGATATATTGAAAGAAATTGTGATACAGAGGCATTGGCTCCATACTATCAATACCATATCCTTCTCCATCACAAATCCAACAACCAGAATCAATACAATCTGGCTTATTCCTTTTGTAAGGCTTTCTCTCATAAATCCACAAACAACCACCTTTATCTCTTGCGACATACTTAAATTTAGTGAATTTTACAAGATATTTTAAAAGATTGTATTCATAAATTTCATTATTCATTGTTTTCGTTCTCCTTTGCTAGTTATATAAATTCGTTTTTAATTACCCATAATCAACAGGTAAATCCAATTATTGAAATCATTTTTTATATAAATGCCAACAAAATTGAAAGTGTCATTTCATATTTTGATAATTGCCTGTGGAATATGGGTATTCAAAAATTCGTTTATTTTGTTTAGCATATAGCCTAAATCATCATATATATCGTCAAGCCTGCATTTACACTCTAAGAGTGATTGAACTACATGTAAATCTATAGGATGCTCAATTGTATACTTTGACACAAAACACAAAGCATCACTGGCTTCTAATATACCATCCATTGCTGCTCCAATATCAGTTTTAGCTCTAAACAATGTTCTCTTTTTCTTATCCATTAATGCCCTTCCTTTTTTTCTTCTTCTACAAGCTCAATTGAAGTCAAGTTGTTTAAATTAAGAAGCAAACTCGAAGGACAAGACAAAGTGTTCAATTCACATATTTTTACACCCTCATATTCACCATAACTTGTTGAAAAAGAGAAAAAAAGATTTTTCCTTCTGTCAAACTCAGACCAAATACTAGACTTAAGGCGAGAAATGGTATCATCATATGGAGAGTCTGAAACTGGAGTAATACTATATAGTTCGCCACCAATTGTATGAATATACAATTTCTTATTCATCTTTCTTATCCTCTTTTCCTAATTTCTTAAAAATATAATCAACTGTTTCTTTTATTTCTTCCTGAGCTTTATCAACATTCTCATAAGTCACATTTTGAGCTACTAACATTTTATACATTGTTTCTTCAGAAGGAACTACACAATAGAGTGACGTGCATACACTTAATATAATCATTATTTTTTTGAAGTTTCTTTTAGCCCACTTGTTAGCTTCTTTCTCATTTTCTTGTGAAATCATAACGTATATAAAAGATATAATAGCAGACATTATTATTACAAAAAGTAAACCACCTAAATTATTCAAAACATCGATAAGATAAAAAATCCACGGATTAATTATTGGCATCATCTATCACCTCGCAATCATTTAAAATATCGCTAATACATGTAGGTTGTTCATCGCCATAATCGACAAAACTAAATAGACAATCTAGTAAATAACCACTGTTAAGACTTCTAAAATCTCTATAAATTCCATTTTTATATTTTTCTGGAGCTTCGAAATGAAGTTCTAATTCTCCATTATGGTTTCTTGTTAAATATTTATAAAAAGTGTTATCTTTTATAAATTTCAATAAATCATATTCTAATTTACTCAAGCCTGTTTTTGTATACTCAGACATCATCCATTTATATCTGCTTTTTTCACAATCTAATTTATATCTCCATTTACAATTACAACAGTCTTTTTGTATAAAAGTAAAAAGATGATTCTTACATACAAATGGAATTTCAGCTTCTTCGCTAATACCGAAATTTTTCCCATTTTTTTCTAAAAAAATTTTATATTTTTCTATGTTTAGCATTTTCTCAACCTCCCATTACCTCGCATTTACCTCGCAACATTTTATTTGTTGCTAACTATCTCACCCAATACGTTTGACTATACATTCCTCTTCCTGTTGCTGATTCAACAAGAATATAAGTTTCTGATTCTTCTTTTACAATATCTATTCTAGTTACAGTTGTATCTTCGTATTTATTTCTCTTTTTTATATACTCCTCTTGACAAGCAATATTAAATGCAGTACCTCTAAATTCGATAATATCAACATCATTTATTTTTAAAATAATTTTAGTTGTACTTCCAAATAACGGAAGTAATTGGTGTAATCTCATTTTTCAATAACCTCACAATTCTCAAGTATATCTTTAATTAACATAGGGTCTGTATTTGTCCACCTTACAAATCGGAATAAGTCATTGAATGCTGAAAGCGACTTGCATCCACTTTGAGAATCCCAACAATTATAGACTCTGGTTGGCATACCTACACATATAAATAAATTATCATCCACACTTCTGACAATGTATTTATAGCCTCCTTTTTCTAACCATTTCAAAATCTCGTATTCTAATATGCTTAATTTAATTGGCTTTTTATATTCTGATAAAAGCCAATTATAACGTCCATTGCTACAACCTTTTTCACTATTAAATGCACAATTTTCACATTTTACATCTAAGCAACCGCCAAATGTCATATAATATTTATTAAAAGCACTACACCACAACTTATCTGCTTCATTTAATGATTTTAATTCATCTTTGTATTTTTCTGCGTTTAACATAACTAATCCTCCACCTAATCAATATAATTGATTGATACAATATTCTTAACATTAATTGAAGCACGTGATAATACTTTTTCTTTTGTATTTATTGGCGGTACTTTGCGAAAGTTATAATAATATCTTACATACACAATTTCCCTTGCTATAGTGTTATCAATTTCTAAAAAATTCATATCATCAAAATTTCGCATTCTTAAAATTGACTCTTTTGTATTATATAAATAATATTCATCACCGTTAGTCATTTTAATAATTAATTCTTTAGTTTCCATTATTTTCTCCTTGTCTACCTTAGTAATACCCATCAATAACATCTCCAATTTTTTCAGTAATATCTCCAATCTCTTCTAATTTTTGAGCTAATTCGTTATTATCACTTTCTGTATACTCTAAGTCACGTTCTAATTCATCATATAGGTCTTCTAAATCATCACAGTACTCTTTTAATGCCTCAGCATATGTTTCAAAATCAATTAATTGTCTACCTTCAAAATCTGTCATGATAAAGTCTTCTTCCTCAGGTCTTTCTAAGTCTTTTCTATTCATTTTTTAATACCCCACAATTTATTTTTTTAAACTTTTAACGGGAAACACTTCTATTAATTGTACTTCTTTAATATTAGTATGAATTTTCTTACCGTCCTTGCTTCTAACTCTTCAATAATTCTTCAATTAAATAAGGCTTTTCAGACTTTTCATCAATAAAATCAAACACCATTAAGAATAAATCACTGGAATATTTAGGTTCTTTATTCAAACTGTCTTTATTATCCCAATAATCAACATACTTTACTTTATCACTTGCATTTGCAAGCCATGCTGCACCACATTTTGTAGGTTCTTCTTTAAAGAAGATAAGCTTTCTTTTATGTGCGTCTTTAACTACATATCTATATCCTTCTTCATAGCTTTCTACTAACGTTGAAAACTCTGGTCTTGACATAACCAATCTATTCACTTGATGTTCGTGTGTAGTCATACAATCAGACTCGTGCTTCATTCTCGAAAGTATTTTTATTAGATATACAAGGTCAACTAGCAAGATAACAAAGTAAATAATTACTGAATAGATTATTTTATACATACAACTCTCCTTTTATAATTATATTTACTTTTTAAATTTTTGTTTTATCCATTTAATAAACTCCTCAATAAGTATCTTTGACATGTCTACAATGAGATAAATAATTCCTGTCAGCACACAGAAAACTGCTGCAAGTATGTATTGAAGAGCAACAAAGCATATTAAGCCTAGAATAAACATAAAATAAATATTTCCGTAAATCATTTAACTTCTCCTAAAACTCAATATCCCCTAAATTACGTTTTGTATACCATTTTTTACATTTTTCTAGAATTTCAATTACTGTTTCATCAATCATTCCATTATTCCATAAAACCATTTTTTCCTTATGGTCTCTATTATAGAAATCTTTAAACATTTCTTCTTCTAAGGAATCATCAAACTCTTCCGTTCCTTTGATAACATATACTTTCCATAAATCATCATACCAATTAAGTTTTACAAATTCTTTTCTTAAAATAACTTTATAGAAAGTTACTTCAGAACGGCAAAATCGATACTCGTACGCAATGCTTTTCGGAGTCTTGATAAAGCTTTCAATAAAAGAATCGTATTCTTTTGCATTATGTAATGAATTTAATTCAAATGTTGCCATTTTAATTTTAAATCCATCATCATTAACCTCAAAACTATGCTCAAGGTTATTAAGGTCTCCGAGCTTAAACACTCTTAATTCATGTTCCTCTAATTCATCACACCTTGGTGTTAAAGTAAAATTACTTCCATGTAAAGTAAATTCCATATTTCACATTCCTTTCTTATATATTTATAATTATGCTTACTATATTATTGTCACATCATATCCTAAATATTGATACGTCAATATTGAACCCATACAAAGATATGTATGATAATCAATGTCCCCTTTTCTAATATGACACCAATACATTTTAACTGTTGTGTTTAAATAATACATTTATTCTCTTTCTCCTAACCAATCTAACGTATCTAAAGATTCATCAAGTGTCTTTTTGCATCTATCATAAGATTTGTTGTCAGACGTATCTTTAAGAAGCTGACAGGCACTATCTAAAGCACTACACACGTTTTTATATGATTCTTTAAGTTCTTCATAGTCTTCTTTAAGGCAACTATAATCAAACTCTAAATCATGATATTTGTAGTACAGTTCAGATACCTCTTCTAAATGACTTTCAACTGTCATCATTCTTTCACACACTTCAAGTCACTCCCTTTTAATTATTAATCTTATATAATTCAACAATATTCTCTGCCAAACAAGCAGTTGTAAGCAATCCAACTCCACCAATATTTCTTGTGATGTGAGAAGCCTTTTTCTTACATTCTTTAAAATCGACATCTCCAGTAAGCTTGTTGGTTTCTGGGTCAATTGACAATCCAACATTGACTACCACAGCGCCTTCTTTAAGGTATTCTGGAGTGATTAAGTGAGGCTTTCCTACACATGAGACAACTACATCGCAAGTCTTAGTAATCTCGCTCAGATTTGATGTATGACTATGACAGACGGTAATCGTTGCGTTCTTATCAAGAATCATCTGTACTAATGGCTTGGCACAGGTCTTGCCACGTCCAATAATACAAACATGTTTCCCATCTAAATCATATTCAATTTCTTCAAAGATTCTCATAACCCCTTTTGCAGTTGCTGGAGTTACCAAAGCGCCTTCACTAAATCCATCCACATCACGTCTAGGATAACAGTAGTAGTTGTCAATAACCCTCCAAGTGACTTCATTATCTAACGCTTCATTGATAGGTAACTGTACGATAATCGGATTTGTTTTGTTCGAAAGCTCATATAGTTTATTAAATTCAGTTTCTTCATTGAATGGAATTTCTTCAAATTCAATGCCAACCTCTTCACAAACTTTTCTTTTGTTTTTTACATAAGCCTTGCTTGGTTTATCGTCAGGGTTTGTTAATACGGTAAGCTTTGGATTAATACCCTTTTCTTTAAGTTTTTCTACATCCTTCTTGACGTCTTCAATAATCTTTTTTGATAATGCCTTACAATCAATAATTTTAGCCATTGTTTTCTCCTTCTATAATATTGTTTAGTGTATTGCTTCTTTTTAAAAATACTTCGACTTCACCTAATGTGTGACCAATAAAAGTTAAACTTCCATCATCACCTTTTAAATAATAATTATTTTTCTCGTTACCTTCCGCAAACTGTATTAAATGCAAGTTCACATTATGCTTCTTTTCTAACTTTTCCATTTGTTCCAATGGAATATCAAATCCATTAATTACCTTATCCATAAAAACCCACCTTTCAAAAAAAATATAGGAGAACAATTGGTTTACTGTTCTCCTATATACTATCATGTATTCACAAAAACGTCAATAGTTATCTATAATTTTAACGAGTCTGTTTTATTTTATCTTTTATCCAAAGAATCCACCAAAATATAACACAACAAATAAAATTACAATTGATATAAAACTTATACGAAAGTTATATTTATCAGATTCTTTATCGTTTACATATAGGATACAAAGGTCTATTACCATCCACAAAATAAAGATAAATTGTGGTATTCCAATATACATATATAAATTAATCCTTTCTTTACTTTAATCTTCAAACAATACTACTTTATCCTGCGATAAAGATTTTTTAACATCAATGACTCTTTGGTTGCAACTTCCCTTCCATTTTAATGTAAGGTCTTTTTTTTCTTCAATAAAACGCCCATCTACAATAATATCCGAATTATAGAGAATCCTATTATAAAAAAATGGAATTTTGTTTCCTTCTTCTGCAATCTCTAAACAGCTAAGTACACTCATGTCTTTATATTTACTTATTTCTTCGAACGGTCTCCACGTATAAACCCAAACTTTCTTCTGATTCTTTTTTGCAATTTTAATTAATCTTTCTGAAGATTCAAGATTCCACTCTGCCATAGGGTCTCCACCAAGAAGAACTAAATTTTTAACATGTTCATTACTTAAAAGAATATCAATTTCTTCAAGTACGTTCCAAGCAAGTTCTTCTCCATAGTCTTTATCCCAAGCAACAGAATTAAAACATCCTTTACATTTTGGATACGCATCACACCCAGAAAGAAAAACTGTTACAGAAATTCCGGGTGCATTTGCTATATCAAATGGTATTATTTTTGCATAATTAGCCATTCTTTTTCACTTCTTCCCATTCCTTTACTACAACTGTCTTTTCTACTGGCTTTACTTCAATTACAGCCTCATCATAATATTCATCTTCTTGACATTCGGTAAGACCTTTATAATATCCCGTCATAAAATATCTATTATCAACTTCAAATACAACGTCAATCCAACGTGACCATCTTGTTTCATCACCTTCAATTTCATCAATAATTTTAAAATTCCAACGGATATCATTAATATCTGTACCAGATAGTTTTTCTCCATTATCAAACTTTCTTAAAAATTCTTCTTCTGTTAAACATTTTCCTGTCATAATCTTTTTATCTCCTTAAATTTTAATTAATTGTTGTTATTACATACATAAGCTAATGACCTTATTGAAACAGTACTAATTTCCACCTAAATGATAGGTTCTATCATAAATATCATTTGCTCTGCCTTCATTAAATGGGTTTGTTGAAATATACCCACAAATTCTTAATGCTATGTTCATTTTATCAAAGTTATTATTACCACATTCAGGACAAACAAATTCGTACTTACCGTCATTAGTTTTTACCATATGAATATCCTTGCAGCCACACTCCTGACAATAACTTGTCATTGTGTTGATTTCAGCATACATATTTGTTTCATAAATATGTTTAATCACTTCTAATAATGCTTCAACATTCTTTGTCATATTAGGAACTTCAATATATGAAATTTGACCACCAGTACTATACTTGCTAAAATCGCTTTCTACAGATAGTTTTGTAAATGCATCAATCTCCTGACTAGGAGTAATATGATAACTGTTTGTCACATAATCTTTATCTGTAATTCCTTCAATGATACCAAATCTCTTTTGTAAACACTTTGCAAACTTAAATGTTGTGCTTTCAATTGGAGAACCATACAAACTAAATCCAATATTAGTCTGTTCTTTCCATTTTACACAAGCTTCATTTAAATGCTTCATTACTTCAATTCCAAAATCATGACCTTTCTTCTCCAGCTGAGATGAATCTGTCATATATTTAATACATTCGTATAAGCCAGCATATCCCAATGAAATTGAAGAATAATCATTGAAAAGTAATGGGTCAATTAATTCTCCTTGCTTCAATCTTGCATACGCTCCATGTTGCCATAAGATTGGAGCTACATCTGATTTAGTTCCTTTTAATGAATTATGTCTAATCATTAAAGCTCTATAACATAATTCAAGTCTTTCATCGAAAATCTTCCAGAATTTATCCATATCTTTTTTTGAAGATAATGCAATATCTGGTAAGTTTAATGTTACGACACCTTGATTAACATTAATTCTATATATTACTATATAGTTTAGACTATCTCTTCTCTTAATTATTTAATAAATTAAGAGCAGTGCGCTTCGAATAGTGATAAAATCTATTCTACTAGGTTACATTCATCACCTATAGTCGTTACATTTTGATATTCTTTTAAATTATTAATCTTTTTAAATTCAACTATTTCATACCTTTTTTTAAACCAATTTTTGTTAAAAAATCTATTGACGCTTCCATTTTTACTAGAATGTCCAGAGTATTTTATAAAATCACCAGCAGGATAGAATGTAATAATTTTATCTACTTCCTTGTCAAATAAAGTTAAGTAAAACACATTTCCAACTCTGTGATTATTATTAAAACAATCACTTATATTTTCTTTTTGAGTTCCAACGTATAAGTTTTCGATTCTATTATCTAAACCATTGTCATTTTTATGATTTACCTGTTCTCCATTTTCTAAGTTTCTTACCCAAGTCTCGTATACAATTCTATGAACCTGAATATGCTGTGGTTTTTTTAATTCCTTATTATAAACATCAATATATTTATATTTTTTATTTTTCCCACGACTAGTATTTTGTTTTAAAATTTTTTTTGAATATGCAGAATAAACATCTCCATCTTTACTAACATAATAAAATGTATCTTTGTACTTTTTGTATTCTTTTTGATTAATAATTAAAAAATCCATATTAATTTCCTCCATATATAGGGATAATCAATAAATATCATTAACACGGTATTTTCCAATTTTATTGGATGTCCACCGTTAGCAGAGTACATTCTCCACACCGTTTTATCATACGTTCACACTGTTTAAGGTCACCCTAAATAAGGTGTGTTAAGCGACCGTAAAATTTAGGTTTTCCGTTTTCATCATAATATGGCTGAAGAAAACTTCGGCATCCCATACACGGGAAGACATTGCCTTCCTTAAGTTCTCTCATCTTCTTTGCACTGATATAATCGGGAACTAATCGTTTAGCTGAACATTCAGCTGCAAGCTTTGTTAAATACCAGTACTCAGAACCTTCATTTATATTATTTTCATCTAAACAATATAAGAGCTTTGGGAATGCAGTCGTAATATATACGCCTTGTTTGTTCTTGACTCCTTTAATTCTTTGTTTTAATACTTCTTCAATAATTAAAGCTAAATCTTTCTTTGTCTGTTCATCCTCAGTTTCATTAATCCACATAAAGATTGAAGTAAATGGTGCTTGACCATTGGTTGTAGACATTGTAATTAACTGATACTGAATTGTTTGGATGCCATCTTTAATTTCATTTCTTACAATCTTTTCAATATCTTCTTCAGACATGCTTGGATATTTTACTTTATAATTATGTCTACTCACCTCAACAAAAGGTGCTAAATGTGTTAAGGTAATTGTATTTCCGCCGTACTGTGAACTTGCAACCTGAGTAATGATTTGAGTTGCAATCGTACATGCCGTTCTAAAACTTTTTGGCTTTTCAATCATAGTTTCAGAAATAACAGTTCCATTCTGTAGCATGTCTTCAAGATTAATAAGACAACAATTCGTCATTGGCATGACTGGGCTATAATCCATATCCAACTTTCAATTAAGAAAGTCCGACTATATCACAATCTTACAAGCTGTTGTAAGATTCCTAGCACTTCCACCAAAGGACTTTCACCTTTAATGTACTCTACTTTGTTCTCACATAGATTCACATTCTATGCTACCATTTCGATAGTCTGTTGACCGTTATCTATATCTATAACATTAATATTGTTTATTTCAAAAAGTTTTATCTTTTCTCCATTAGCACATCTTTTAATAAGAATGTCACACCAACTTTGAGAAATTGATAGAACTTCTTTTAGTTCTTTTCTTGCAATAGGCTTATTGTCCATATATATTTTATATCTAAATCTAGGATTATTTTCTCCTTTATTGTTTTCACTTTTTAACAATCCTTTAGATATATTTTTTGAAGTTTTTTTCTAAATTCGTCATTTAACCATCTGTCCTTATTTGATTTAGATACATCATTTAATTTATTTATCCTCGCATGCTCGTTATTATAACGATAACTACACCACTCAAGATTAGACACATGATTGTTTAATTTATTTCCATCAATATGGTTTATACAAGGGTAATTCATTGGATTGGGAATAAACATTAATCCAACGAGTCTATGTGCCTTATACTTTTTTGACGTTCCTTCAATTTGTAAAGTATACTGCATATATCCCCTAACAACATCAGCCTTTAAGAATCTATTTTTAAATTTTGAAAATACCTTTCCATCATCATAAACAACGTAATTATAAAAATCTTTTTTCATAGCAACACTCCTTTCGTTGCTATAGATATAAATACTTGGCACAGGATTGTTCATATAAAACTTCCCTGTCAGCAAGCACATAAATAAGTCATTTCCTACTTAACCAAATGTCGTGCCCACACCCTATTCTTATAGGTTCACTAGGTTTTCTTAATACATCACTATATTAAGCCACAATTAATTCATGGTAATGGATTATCCCTTTTTTATGAGCTTCACTAATATCTTTTGGTAAAACAAATTTTTCTCCCATTTCTCTACAAGTAAAACCAGCAATATAATCTCTCATTGTTGGGATAATTCTTGTATCTTTGTTAGAATTTTCTCTTTTTGATTCTTCATCCTCGCCTTTTACAAGCTTAATAAGTTGCTCATATCTTTCTTGTAAGTTATTTGATAGAATTCTATTCTTTTCTCTATCGTATCTGTATCTTATATACGCTCTCGCAACATCTTTCATTCTACTATTCATAAGCTTTTCTTCTGTCAAATCTTGAATTTCTTCAACACTTAACTCTTCTTTTTCAAGCTTACTAATTTCATTCGCAATTCGATTGGCAACATTATTATCAACGTTATCAACTTCATTCATTGCTTTTAGAATTGCATTTTTGATTTTATTTTTATCAAAGTCAACAATTCTCATGTCTCTTTTTTTGACTTTCATCACATACCTCCTATAATTATGATTAGTTTATACTATTAAAAAATAGAGCATCACCTGTTGATGCTCTATAATTATAACATGTCTATGACTTTTTTTCAATGCATATGCATTAATGTTTCAGAATTATTTCTTCCATTTTTTAATTCATTTTTAAGACTTTCTTCCAACAAAGAAAGCACTACATTATCTAACTTATTGTAGCATTCCACATCAACTGAAAATTCATTCTTAAGATAGTTTTCAATCATCTTTTTGGAAGCAATAAAGAATTTGTTTGATTCTAGAAACGCTGTGTTTACATCAACTGGATTGACTTTATAGTCAATGCATGTCTTTTTATAACATTCATCTGGAACTAGTGCTTCTCTTAATGTTTTCTTTCTCAAGATAAGGTCACAACTTAAGAAATACAATCTTGCAATATTACTCATTTCTTTAGGGTCATATCCGTATCCAACGCATCTACCTTCGTTTGAGCCAAAACTTTTGTCGATATTCTTTTTCTTTTGGCAAATCATTCCAAGAATACTCTTGAATAATCTTTTTCTATCGGCTAGTGCAATATCATCAGCCATATCAAGTACTTTCTTAAATCTTTCATCACAAATATAATACTTTGTAAACAATGTTTCCAAATAACTTGGATTCTGCTTTTTGAGTGTACGAATAAATAATCTAATATCTTTTACTTCAATCTGAGAGCCATCTTCTAACTTATATACTTTAGAAACTAGTTTTTCATCTCTAAGAAGTTCTCTCATAGATGGAATACATACAGCCTTGGCATCAATATCACTTCTGTATTCTTCCGTATTTAAATCCATTTCATAATTCTGCGAACCAAACAAAGCAATCCAGATTACATTATGACTTGTATTTTTATAAATCCATTCTAACTTTTTGTTTAAATCAGTCATAATATATTTCTTTTTTTGTCTAGTGATTTTATCATTTTTCATCGCAGTACCTCCTGCTTTTTTAATTTTATTCAATTGTAAAAAATGTTGCGTTTGTATACAAATGCTTTTCTATAATATATTGTCGAAACTCGTGGTAGCGTCAGCCTACGAGACGTTTCGACAGCTGCTTCTACGTAGTAGAAGAGCTTTATACACTTACACCATTAACTGTAGCATTCCCAGTTTATTATTTTTTTTAATTAATCTCCATCCCAAACATAATCATTGCTTCTCGCATAATCAGCAGATACACAAAGTAATGTTGCCAGCACTTTAAGTACATTCCCTGCGTTCTGTTCATAACCATCTCTTGTATCCCACTCATCATAACGTTCCGATTCTTCACAACCGTAGAAAGTATACTTATTATATAATCTTACTATCGCATCAATAAGCATTGGAATTGCTTGAAATGCTGTTTTACCATAAAGACCTCTAATTCCATAACATTTTTTATTTTCATAATTCTTATATGCAAAACGTTCATCTCCATCTGTTACCTGTTCAAAATAATCATAATAATTATATGTAATATCAATATCAAAAACACTGCTTTCACTTTCTTTATCATGTAAATAAACACTATAAGACATTTAATCATCTCCTTTTATATAATTATATGTAGTTTATATGATGCTATTTTCAATATCGTTTAGCCTATTTATGCTAAACTCACATTGCTTTTTAGACAATTCTGTTCCTATATATTTATGTCCTAATCTTAAAGCTGCAACTCCAGTAGTTCCAGTTCCATTGAATGAATCATAAACCAATGAATTTGGTTTTGCATACATTTTTAATAATTTTTCGCATAACTCTGACGAGTAAGTTGCTTTATTTAATTTAGTCAGACCATCATTGTTCTTTGCTTCAATGAAATTAAATATATTTTCGTAATTATTTTGTCCTGTTTTTCTTTTACTTTTCACACTTTTATTCATAAAAAATGTTTTATATTCTTTTTTTCTACATAAGACAAAAATAAACTCACAAATTCTTGTTAACTTATTATGGCTCATGTTATTAGGCAATGCAGATTTTTTCTTCCATATAATCGTATCTGCTATTGTAAAATTCGTCTGACCTAATATTCCTGAAATAGCATCATACATTTGTGTTGGATTTTCATTTCCATAAGACATATTATATAGAATACAACCGTTATCTTTCAATATTGAATCATAATGATTAAATACATCTATAGTCCAATCAATATATTCGTTTTTATCCATGCCAGTATAAACATCATATCTTTTTTCATATTTTGTCATATCACCTTTCGAACGTTCAGTATTGTATGGTGGTGATGTAAGAATCACATCAACACACTTACCATTTTGTTTTTCTAATTTATTCATGAAATTAATACAGTCTTCATTAAATATATTAAAATTCTTATTCATTCTATTCATATCTCCATATATAATAATGTTTAGTCTATGATTTAATAAAAACTCTAAACTAATATAAATGTCAATAATGTTCAACATACAATTATTTACTTTTTTCTAACTTCATATCCTTCAGCCAAGTCTGTCGAGAGATATTCTTATTTGTTCTCACACATTTTATAAAAGCATTAGGTTCACATAATAACAAACATCTATTCTTCGCTCTTGTAATCATTGTATAAAGCATACAACTATCTAATAGTGCATAGTGTGTATTATCAACTATTCCAATTACAGTTTTGCCTTCATCTCCCTGAAGTTTGTGTACAGTTAAGGCATATGCTAAATTTAATTGATTAAGTTCTTTATTTTCATACTCAACTATTTTTTTTCCACCTGTTGAATAATCATCAAATTCTACCTGAATAAAATCAATATGTTCATTGTCAATAGTTTTGCTTACATTTCCTTTAATATATCCAACCTCTCCGTTAAAAATCTTTTTTTCATAGTTGTTTGTAGTTTGAATGACCTTATCTCCTTTGTAGAATTTAATAAACTTTTTATTAACAATAGGTTCTTTTCCTTCCATAAGAACTGCCTGAATCTCATTGTTTATTTCAAAGCTACTATTTAAGCACCCTTCTCTTCTTGGTACTGCAATGACAACATTATCAATTCCATCTGTTTTGATTGACTTTATAAAAGTATTAACTGCAATACGGTTGAGTGTTTCTCGATTGTCTCGGAACATATAGTACATATCATTAAGTTCACCATGAATGACTTTTAATTCAGGTTTTTCTAACGGACTTTGACCCTTTCTTATCTTTGTGGCATCAGATAAGATACCAGACTTTTCTGCCTGTCTCATTACCTTTGTAAGCTTAAAGCAATGAAATATATCATCTCTTTTAAGAATATCAGCAAATATGTTTCCATATCCAATTGGTGGAAGCTGAAGATGGTCTCCTGAAACAACAATTCTTGTACATTCTCCAATTGCTTGGAGCAAATCATAAAATAATTTAGCATTAATCATGCTTGCTTCATCTACAAAAATAACATCTGTTGGCAATTTGTTGTCATTGTTGTATGTAAATTTGTCAAAACCAATTGCTCCAAGCGCTCTATGAATAGTCATTGCTGATAAACCTGTCGCTTCCGATATTCTTTGAGCTGCCTTAGCAGAAAGAGCAACACAAGTAATCTTCATTCCTTTATCACTATACATCTGCATAATTCCTCTTGCAATTGATGTTTTACCACAACCTGCACCACCTGAAATGAAGGATACGTTTTGTTCTAATGCATTTTTGATAACATTAACCTGCTCTTCCGTATAAACAAATCCTTGTTTCTCTTCTGCTTCTTTTATTGCAGAATTAATTTCATCATCCTTAAAAAGAAATTTTTCATGTGTTATTCCTTCTTTATTAATTATTATATCAGCAATATTTTTTTCAATATTGTACATATAAGTCATTCCTACTCTTACCGTTTCACCGCTTGTTTCAACATGAATATGTTTATTTGTTTTAATATATTCATCAAATAACGCATAACATTCTGGTACATTATTACTTACTTCACCCTTTAACGAATTTAAATCAACCCAAGTATGACCATCATCATCACCACGTTTTCTTAAATAATGTTGAACAAATGCATTTAATCTTTGAATAGATTCCTTTAATTCTGGTTTTAATTTAAGAGCAAGTGTATCTGCTTTATTAAATCCAATACCTCTGATACTTGTAACTATATATGGATTTTCATTAAGTTTTTGTTTTAAAAGCGATGGATTAGGTTCTTGAATAATTAGCTTTTTTATCATATTGTAAGTAATTCCAAGTGGCTGTAGCATTACAATAATATCTGAAATAACATAATTATCAACAATCTTATCGTACATCCTATTGAATGTATAAGACCCAAGTCCTTTGATACATTTAGTATCAAATTCTTCTTTTTTAATTTTTCCATTAACAATATCTTCAATAATTGTTGGATATCTTTCTAATAATTGTTTTGCTACACTCTCTCTTACAGCTGTTTGTAAGAATATCAATTTATCTCTATCATTTTTTGGTGAACATGCAACAGCTGAAATTGGCTTGTACTGATATGATGAAAATTTACTATTATATTCAATTTCTGCGGTAATTTTATATTCTGCACCAATGCATAATCTTTGAACTTTGCCACATAAAGTACTTATTGGAACAATTTCTTCTGAAAACATATCCTTCGACTGCTGTAAATGAGGAATCTCTTCGTCTGTAGTAAATACGAAGACTCCCCAATTGGAATCTTCATTGTAGTATCTTTCTCCTGTTATGCGAGCGTTAAATTCATATTTTTTTACATCTTCCATGTGTCATTATCTCCATAATTTTATTTATTCCATATCTTCTTTTTTCTTTTTATATCATCAATCCATTGGCTATATGGCTTAATTTCTTTAGCCACAACCTTTTCTTCTCCTTCTTTTCTACAAAGCATGGCAATTTGATTTCCTTTTTTAATAATATCTTCGTATTGCGTTAACTGCTTGTTCCAAGTAATCGCTTCAACAATTCCAAAAGAAGAATAAATATTTAAATATGCAAATTGCTTTCCAGTTTTAGCCTTTTTCTTTTGAATTTTTGCAATTATACCAACAATAGTACAATCTTCACCATCTTTTACTTCTTCAAACTGTCTTGAGATATTTTCGTATGCCTTATCAAAGGGATTGTCTGCAATAAAAATTTGTAAAGCTTGGAATTCCCAGAACGCTTCATCTGCTAGATATTTCTTATTGTCTTCGATATGTTTTTTAAATTTCTCTTCTTGATTTTCATCAAACTTTTTCTTCCTTATATGATTATATTCTTCTAAAATCTTTTCTTTATCATAATCATATTTCTTGTCACCAATACGATATTTCTCAATATCCATGTCGTATTTGTATATTAACATTTTATAGCTTGGGGCTTTTGCAACTGGCTTAAATATAGATGGTTCAAACAGACTCTTAAGATATTTAATTAAAAACTTTTTCTTATTTTTTGTAGGGATTGCCCCAGACTTAATTAACATAACAATCTGAGCTTTTGTTAACTGTACTCTGTTTGTAAAATCTACAAAGTTTTTGAATTTTCCATTTTTATTTCTTTCATTTACAATATCTTGAGCCAATGATTCTCCAATTCCTGAAATAGCAGATAATCCAAATAAAACACTCTTCCCATCAACTGAAAAGTTAACATCAGATTTGTTTATATTCGGAGGTAATACAGCTACATTAAACTGTTTCGCATCGAGAATAATTTTGTTAATCTTCCCAGCCTTATCCTTATTTAAGTTTAGTACGGCTTTGAAGAAAGCTACAGTATGATGTGCTTTTAAATACGCAGTCTTCATACAAATTACAGCATAGGCATTGGCATGTGATTTATTGAATCCATACCCACCTTTTGTAGATAACTCTTCACAAATTGCACTTGCTATATCTTCTGAATATCCATTATTGACAATTTCATCATGAAGAACAGCAATTTCTTTTTGCACTTTATCTATCTGTTTTTTTGCTAAAATTTTTCTGATTCTATCAGCTCCTGCATCACTTCTTCCACCAAATACCTTAGAAATTCTCATTGATGACTCCTGATAGATATTTTGTCCATATGTCTTACAAAGAATAGGCTTCATATTAGGATGGATATAGTGAATGCTATCTGGATTCTTTTTTCCTTCAATATATCCATCAATAGCTGGCATAGCATCTGGTCTATACAATGCAATTAATGCGGTTAAATCTTCAATCGAACGAGGCTGTAATCTAGAAATCAAGTCTTTCATTCCAAAGCTTTCAATCTGGAATAGATTATCTGTCTTACCACTACAAATCAAATCGAAAATAGCTTTATCATGTTCAAATTCAGGATTATTGATATCAAGATTCCATGGGTCAATATTATCTTCTTCCATTGCTTCATTAATTGCTACCAAAGAAGCGATGCCAAGAACATCATATTTAACTAAGGATAATTTTTCGCACATTTTCTTATCTACAGAAATAACGTGCTCACCTTTTTTTCCTCTTCTGATACCAATATAATTATCGAAGGAATGTCTACAAACAATTACACCACCTGCGTGGATTCCATATCCTCTAGGTCTATTTGTAATGTGTCCTGCTATATCAAGCAACTCTTTATATTTAGGATTGTTTGCTACTTTCTTATTGTTTTCCAAGCATTCTTCCCATGTTTTTTGAACAAATCCTTTACTTATCTGTTCCATTTCTCCATAAGGAAAGCCAAGTAGTTTTCCAACGTCTCTTATGCTTGTTATTGGTGATGTATACACAATATTTAATACCTGAACAACTTTATCTTCTCCGTACTTATTTGTAAGGTAATCCACTACCTTAGCTCTGTCACTAACATCAATATCAACGTCAGGCAAATCTTTTCTTTCTATAGTAAGAAAACGCCCAAAGTCTAAGTCGTATTTAATAGAATCAAGATTTGTAATTCCAAGAAGATAACACACTTCAGAACCACAAGCACTACCTCTTCCATCTCCAACAATTACACCATTATTTTTACACCATTTGATGTAATCTATTAAAATCAAGAAATAGTCACAAAAATCCTTTTTTTCAATAACATATAATTCATCTTCAATTCTTTTTTTATACAATCTCTGTTTCTCAGAATCAAATTTATTGATACCTCTTCTAGTATATCCCTTCCATACAAGAGACCTTAGATATTCTTTAGAATCTCCATATTCTTCTGGGATATCAATCTTTGGTAATTCTGGCTCATGCCAAGGCATGTCAATTACATCACATAAATCAGCAACCAAATCTGTATTTTTTAAACATTCTACAGCCTTTTTGTGTCCAATCTGTTTATCCAATACTTCAAGTATTTCTTCGTCAGACATAAGGTAACATCCTTCATAAATTTCAGAAGCAGTTTCTTTATCATGAGCTATTCTTAAGAAAAAATCCTGATAATATAAATCTTCTTTAGTCGCAGCATGAACATCATTAGTTACAATAACTGGAGTATTTGTATCTTCAGCCAATTTTATAATTTTCTGATTATATTCACACTGTTGCTCATTATCATGAGCCTGAACCTCTAAGAAGAAATATGGAAATAATTTTTTATATTCATAAACCATTTCAAGACATTTACTATATTCTTTTGTTCTTGACAATTTACTTGCTAGACATGCTGAAGAAATAATAAGGTTGTTTGTATTTTCTTTTGCAATATCGTATATCGTAATACGTGGTTTGCTATAAAACCCATGCAACTGACCTAACGTAGATAGTCTGTTAATTGCCTTTCTTCCTTCTTCGTTTCTAGCGATAATAATCAAATGCCAATATTTGTTATCTTTATCTTGAACATCTCTATCAGAACATTCATATGCTTCAATACCATACAATTGTTTAACATCTGGATATTTATCTTTTAATTTTGAATAGTACACCCAACTTGTAAGCTCTCCGTGTTCTGTAATAGCTAATGCCTTTAAACCTAATTCTGAAGCCCTTTTAAGATTTTCTTCTGGTGAGCTGAATCCATCTAGTATTGAATAATATGAATGTGTATGTAAACTACTTGACATTATATCCCTCCTTAAAAAAAAGTTATAATCATATTAATGATAAATATAATTATAACTAGTGTATTATTAATTATCAAGTTTTTTTAATCCCAAATGTCAGCAAATTCTTCTTCATCTGGGTATGGAATATGTTTGGCAACAATTTCAACATCTTTGATAGCAATCTGTGGTGTTAAAATTCCATTATAAGAATTGATTGAAGGACTTCCTACTAAATTGACTGTGATGTCATTACAGTCACTCCAGCTATCATTAAGCCAATCATAAATAGGATTACCATCTTTACAGAAAAATTGTATATATGTAATTCCATCTCCATTGTCAATTTTAATTGTGTTTGTAGTTTTTCCAAAAATGTTACAGTTTTCTCTGTTAACCTTTAACCCTTCTACAGCAACAAGAGGTTCATCAATTCCATTCCCAATGTAGTCTCTAAGTTTATATACTTCATTACACAAATCGAATGTAACATCTTCAGGCTTGATGATTAAGTCAACTGTATAGCTAGAATCGTACACGACATCTTTCAATTCTTTATTTAACGCATTATTTATTTTATTTAACATTGTATAGTTAAAACCAACACCAAATGCGTTAGCATGTCCAGATACATATCTAAACATATTTGTATTTGCTAATGTATCTTTAAGACTTTCAACTGGACTATTGTTAATATTTCTACCACTTCCAGCCAAAATCTTATTATTCATCTTATCATAACTTTCCTGAACTAAAAGGCATGGTTTATTAAGTCTGTCAGCAACTTTCATTGCAACAACACCAGTTAGACCTTTATTTTCAAGAATGCCAGTAACGTCAAAAATGGCAACCTTATTATCTTTTACTGTGTCAGACATTTCCAGAATTTTATTAAATACTTTATCTCTAACCTTATCCTGTCTTGATTTTGCATTCTTTGAAAGCCTTGCAGCTCTATCATAAATACTTTCTTTAACAGTCATTGCAGGCGTATTTTTTGTCGCTCTCTTTTTGTTTTCAAAAAATTCATCTGTTTCAATAAAAGCTCTAAATAACAATTCTTTATCTTTAAGAGAACCATTTCTGATGCAGCCGTTAATCAATGGAGCAATGAACCAACTTACTGTATGCATGTTTACAATTCCATTAATACTATATTCTTGAGCATTAATTAATCCAATAAAGGCTTTATTCATAATATTTGATAAGCCATCACTTACGAGCTGTCTTGTTTCATAAGACCTTACATCCATCGAATCAGCAATATTTCCTAGTGCAACTAAATCCAGAAAATCATCAGCATATTCAAACCACATTTCTTCATCTAATGCTTGCAAAAATTTATATACAACACCAACTCCACTTAAATTTTTATTAGGATATTTATCACTCATTTGGTTATTTACAATGATACACTGTTCTGCGTTCTTAATTCCTTCTCTGTCAGCCAAATGGTGGTCTAGAATAATTATATCCAGTCCTCTATCAATCAAGTCTGAGCATGGCTTAAAATCATTTGTAGAGGCATCAGGAATGATTAGCAGTTTAATATCTTCTGGTATTACAACATCTCTATCAAGACCATCAAGTCCATGACTCTTTGTCTCCTTATGAAGAATATATTCAACTGGATAATTTTCATCTGTTTTTTTAATATAGTTAATCATTGCAGAAGCAGATGTATATCCATCTACATCACTATCGACTAATACACCAATTTTATTTTTCTTTTCATAATGCGCCACAAAGCATTTAACTGCTTCTTCAATATTATCCAACAGATGATAATCGTAAAGACAACTGTCATTAAGATTTAAATATTCATCTGGATTTGAAATTCCTCTATTGAGTAAAATTTGATGTGTTAAATCCACATCAGAATAATTCTTATTAAAATCATTTTCATATAATTTATATCTCATGTATTAACTCCTTATCTAATTCTATACAAATTATTTTTTACTAACGTTTCCCATTTATCTGGATTATCAGTTGGGGATTCCTTTTCATCAAGAATATTGTTTTTATCATATATCGCATAAATTGGAATTCCTTTTTCAAACTCTTCAGCGATTTCTTCAAGTTCTTTTTTGTTTACATCCTTGTCGAATGCAAATACTATATGAACACCAAGCCTTGTCAGCATCTCAATCTGTGTTCTTGATATCTTTTTGCCACCAGTTGCAACACAGTTGCAATATCCATACGTATAGAGTTGTAGAACTCCCTTCTCTGCTTCAACCACATATACAATCTTTCTAGCCTTTATTGCATCATACGTTTTGTTTAATCCATACAATACTTTAGACCTTGCAGTTGGCTCTAAATATATGTACTTCATTTCATTTGGCTCTAAATCTTTTTTAAATAGTCTTCCTTTTACACCAACTAAATCTCCAATAGAACTATAAATTGGAATTGTGATTCTATTTGTTGATTCATCATAACCTATTTCAAACTCTTTCTGAGTACTATAAGAAATGTTATCATTCTTAAACATATCATTTACATATGGTTTATAATAACTCAATATTTTTTTTGATATTGGTTTTAATGGCTTGTCTTTCTTTTCATCATTATGACTATTCATATCAAAAATTAATTTTGTAATCTGAAGAGATTCTGGAACGTCTTCATCAAAGTCATGATAATAAGAAATTCCAATAAGGTCTGCTATAAACTTAAGACCTTCTGAGAATGATAAATCTTCATTGAAGCACACCAAATCAATCAAATCAGTCTGTCTATTTCCTTTAATCATTTTTCTTGTATAGTTAATTGTTATTAACGCTTCGTTCTCATAGACAGTAATTGCTTGTTTGTTGTCTCCATCTTTATTTGCACATTGATACATACCGTCTTTGTGCGATATGCTATGGCAACCAATATTTTCAAGAATTGTTTCTATAAAATTGTTTTCAAGAATATATTCTTTTAATTGTTTAACTTCCATAGCTTGAATCCTTTCATTATTTATTTTTTAAGAAGATAGCCTATGTTATCCCATGTATTTAAATCTAAATTTATTTCAAACAAAGGAACATATTGTTTTGAACCCATTCTATTTTTATCAATTTTTAGTGCAAAATACGTCTTGTCTTCTTTAAGATTACACAACTGTGGTTCTCCCCAATCATCATTAATTGGCATATATTGATATTTGTTATAATCATCTTTTTGAATCTTAGCGCCAAGCATCAATGCGTCTACAACGTGCTTGATTGCCTTACTGTTAGCAATTTCATTACTAGTTAAGTCAAATACATCTAAATAAATACTGCTGTCCGTAAGCTGGAATACTGCCCAGCAGAACATGTTCAATTCCTTCATTAGTTCTTTCAACTTTGTAGCAGTCTGTTTCAAGACACCCCATTCTTCAATCTTATATGATTTTAATGTGTCATATCCACAATATTTAATACCATAAATCATTTTATGTTTTCTAAATTCGAATTCCAAAGCTTCATCAGAATAATCAGAACCAACATCCTTGAAGAATAATTTACCTTCTTTTTTTCTATCAATCCAATTTGATACTTCTTCTACTTTTCTAAATTCTTCAGAATCTCTTCTAACTCTATTTATATAGTCTTCTACAGATTCAATGAAATTTCCATCTTTATCTGTTTTTCTTTTAATAAACTCTCCATTTTCATCTCTATAAAGACCTAATACTATTTCTCTTTCACACTTGGTAATATCTACTCCATGAAGTTCTTTGAAGCATTCATTGTTAATTACTGTTGTGATAAGACAGTTTCTTAATGAATCAACATCCATTTCGTTTGAAATAAACAAAAATTTTTCTCCTTTAACCAACGATATATACGCAGCCAAGAGCATAAGATTTCTTGATTTACCTTCGTTAGACCTAAAGCCATTGAAATATACTTTGCCAAGCCTACATCCTCTGAACATCTCATTAAGCAAAGCCCATGGAGTTGATAATCCCATATCAGGAGAAATCAACAACTTTTCAATCTGTTTTGTATTACCATCTGTTAAGTCAACGCTTTCTTCATTGGCATTTATAATTGTATTAATTTTATCTGCTTTTGACCTGATAATTCTATAAATATCCTGAGCTGTCCATTTCTCAAAGTTTCTGTGCTCAACAATTCTTTTAACTGGATATCCATTTCTTTCATATTCTCTGACCAACGAATATTTTTTTATTGTATTATAATAGTTCTTAAAATCATTTTCGTCAGCTAATTCCATCCAAGATGAAATTGTTTTCCAGCCCTTATATCTTTTATACTGTCTTAATCTTTCATCATCCTGACTCATAAAGATGTTTACCTTAGATTCTTCTACTGTTTGAGAAAAAGTCGTATACATCATCTCAAACATATCATAAAAGAATTTTGTTGCATCATCTGAAAAATCATATTGACTTCTCATAAAGTTTCCATAAGAAACAAATAAATCAGGACATTTATATAAACTTCCTACAAATAAAATTTCACTCTGAATATTACTTGTAGAGTAAATTTCAACATTATTTTCATTCATATTTTTCACCATTACCCAAAAATTTCATCTAATATATCATTCATATCTTCTTCATTATCATTATTAGATGTTTGTTTTATATCTAGCATTGCTTTATTGATTTTATTCTCTGTAGCAATATTATCTTTTAATTGTTTTTCTATTTTTTTATTTTCCTTTTGTTGTTCTTTCCATTTTAAATAATCATCATACTTATTCAAAAGAACAGATAGGTCATATTTGATTCTTGAAGCTCCCTCAATTTTCTTGCCAAGCTGTTTATTTCTAACAGCAATCTTATTGAGATATTTAATCTTTTTAGTCCACATGAAGTATAAATCTTCAGGCTTCATTGGTTGTGATAATCCTTTAAATTCTCCTGAGTAGAAAGCGTCAAGTTTTTGAAATACGACATTAGGTATTACTTTAACGTTATAATTTTTTAACATAAATTCATAAATTAAATCTTTATAAATAGTATCAAGAAAAAATTCTTTTGAAGTTTTTTTAATCTCATTTAAATTTATCAAGGCTTCAGACCATTTTTTAGAGCATCTTTTATTTGCTGATTTTCTTTCACACATTTTTACAAAGCAATCAAGATGATAACATTTCCTATCAAAATAAATTACATTATCTATTTCATCTAAAGTAATATTAATATCTTTACTGCATTCATTACATTTTCTAATAACACTCACTTTAAACCCCTCCAAATGAAACTATTTAATAAGGGAGATTTTTAGTAAAACCTCCCTTGAAAATGTTTAAGCTTGAATTGTATTTAAGACAGTCTGTAAGATTTCTACATCTTTGACATTCTTAAATGCAGTTGGTAATCCTGCTTCTGTTAGTTTCTTTTTAATAGCGTTCTTCTCTGTAAGTGCTAAAGGTTTCAGATATGAAGAGATTTCATCTCTTAGTTGAGTTGCAGTTTTTGTAGAAGATGAATTATTCTTTCCTTGAGTTGGAGATTCTCCTACTTTGGCAAGAACTTCCTTGCTATAGATATCCTGTTCAACTTTTGTGGCATGTTCCAAAGCGTTGCCTAGTACAAATGATTTATTTTTTGCAGTCTTATCAATGATAGACTGCCAGTCTAACATTGTAGGGTCTTCAATAATTTCACCATTTCTGTGTACACCAGTTCTATCTTTAACTACGTATGCATAAACAGTTTCAGTATCATTATCTTCTTTAAATAGTCTGATTTCTGTCTTTACGTTGTGACCCATTTCCTTAAAACCTTCTGGGATTTTTTCCCCAGTAGCTACACTAGTAACTTTTCCATCATTGTCTTTTACAGAAATCTTTTCATCTGTTTCTCTTGCTGTAATTACAAAATGTACTCCTGTTGACATCAAGTCTAAAACTAAATCCTGACCTTTAAAATTGACTGTGTTATAATCTTTCAGCTCTAGTCCAGCCCCTTCAATCTTGACAGTTCTTGCATCACCAATAAGGTTATCTTTATCAGCTTTAACTTTATTTCTTTTCTGCGAGAACTGGATTAAACCTTGCTTTACAGTCATATTTAGAACAGTTGTTCCATCAACAACAATCGCATCTGCCCTGAATGGTTTTCCATCTGCATCTAAAACAATTTCATCAGTTTCATTACCATCATCATCAAGCTCATAAAAGTCTTCATTGTTCTTTACTTTATCAATATACTGTCTAACTTCACTTAATGATAATGTATAGACAATATAAATATTATCTAGATTAATTCCATCTGATTCTAAACCTCCTAGATAATCATCAATAGAACCATTTTCAGCGTCTAAGTATAAGATTCTTAATGGTGAACCATCTGGATTTTTTAAATACGCTAACTGAAGAGCAAGAGTACTTTTACCAGTACCCTGCTTTCCATATAATAATGTAGCGATGTGACTTTTTGTTTTACTTGCTTTTCTACCTCTTGCCATTTCTTTTTATCTCCTTTTAATTTGTTAATATAATTTTTAATAGTTAATCTGTTTCTAAAACTTCATATTTCATTAATGCATCATATAATTGAGTAGGTATATCATTAATATACTTTTTAGCAACTTCTTGAATATATTTTTCTTTTTCTTGTTTATATGCTTAAAAGGCATCTTTTTCAGTACTATAAGAGCCTAAAAAATTTACAACTCCGTCTTTGGTAAGAAAAGAACAGTACCTGTCTTTTATTTTTTGGAATCCAATTTTATACTTACCACGACTACCAGATTCTTTAATAAACATTAAATTAATACATCTTGGAACTAATAAACAATTGTTTGGAGAGTATTCTTTAGAACCATGATTTTTAATATCTTTATCCAAATGAATTTGGTCATTACATTCATAATAGTTGTCTTCATACCATTTAGCAAAATTCTGAAAATTATGCCATTCTTTACATACAGAACAATTTTCATATGAAGCTATATCTTTTGGTTTATTTTCACAGTAACATCTTCTAATCATGTTGTACCAGCAAAAATAAATATCTTTGTGCTTTGAAGAATTATATTTTCCTGAACCAATAAAACCAACATTATAAATATTTTTATCATACGGATTTATCATTTTACAATTTTTAAAATTTTTTTTGAATACCCATAATCTACAGGTAACGATTTAAGAGAAGTGTGGAGCAGAAATATTCAGGATATAGACTATTTGTCTATGACTGATAGGAAATGATCTCTGTAGGTATTTCTTGATTTTATCCATGATAGTCTTTCCCATCTTTCTATGGTTAAATCTATACTCCTGTTCATTCAGGAATAAAGGCATCTCTCTTTTGGTTATTCC
>OFMA01000243.1_pt1 | contig 42875 bp, 43 predicted proteins | sample 1541011 | NCBI WGS metagenome assembly OFMA01 (sample SAMN04209225, study PRJEB22552) | human gut metagenome | biome: gut; material: feces | host: Homo sapiens | place: USA: Oklahoma
CCGCTAGGGGCACCAGAAAGTCCGCTCATTGTCTGCGGCTTGTCGGACACATCCTCGCGGAGTGTCAAAACGTGGCCAAGACACGGAAGGAACTGGCAAAAACGGCAGAGAAGAAATTCTCGCATTTTGTTCCAAAGAATCCTCCCGCCTGTTTTTCGCTGGAACGCTCGCGTTATGCCCTTTAACGAGCAACAGCGATCCGACGAACCGCTGTCTCCTGCTGCATGTCTGACATTACTGCAGCTTTTCGTTCTTTACGAGCATCTCTTCAATGACGCCCTGGCAGTGGGCACCGATTTTCTTCTTTGTCTCTTTATCCAGCTCGTTCGGATAGATCGGCTTGCCGTACTCTAAGATGACGTGCGTTGCTTTTACCTTCGGAAAATGATTCTCTAAAATATCGGCGGAACCGGTGATTGCCATAGGGACGATCGCACAGCCGGTCTTTTCTGCCATCTTGAAACTTCCCTCCTTAAAAGGAAGCATCAGGTCGTCGGTCTTGTTGCGCGTTCCCTCCGGAAAAATGCACATCGAGATGCCGTTCTTGATGTGATCGATGCCGGCAAGAATGGTCTTTAAGGCTTCCTTGACGTCATCACGGTTGATGAACAGGCAGTAGAGACGCTTCATCCACAGGGAAAGAAGCGGAACTTTTGCCATGTCATTCTTGGCGACGTAGCCGGTCAGACCTGGGCATCTGGCATAGGTGATGATAATGTCGAAGTAGCTTTTGTGATTGCCGATATACAGAACGGCTTCGTCCTTTGGTACATTTTCTTCACCGATAACGGTGACTTTGGTTCCGCAGATGAACAGAATGACGCGAAACGCCCACTGTACCATGCGTAGCTGGCTGATGTCGGCAGCCTTACGGTTGAACTTGCTGATGATCCATTCGATTCCGAGGACGGGAATTCCGATGATCAGATAAAGAATGGCAAACAGCAGAGCAAGGATGGCTCGTAACATAAGAAGATCCTTTCCGGGCAAGCGCCCCGTAGATTTTTACATAGTTTTTATTATAAAGCCTGAAAAGAGGAAACACAAGACGCGGAAAAGAGAATTCGCAGGCATATTTAAAAAAGATGCGGCATATACTTTGGATAGAACCGAAAATTTGGGGGACTGTCAGATGTTTTGGTATGGGAAGAGATGGAAGAAGGGGTGTCTGGTCTTTTTGGCAGCGGCGGCCCTGCTTGCTGCCGGGTGCAGCATTGAGACGACAAACGGAGCGAAGGTTGCCGATCTTGACTATGAGATCGTGGAGGAGGCGCAGATACCGGAGAAAGTGAAGGCTGTGATAGAGGAAAAAAAGGCGGCTGATTTTAAAACGACCTATGAACTCGACGGGGATCTGTACATAGTGCGCGGGTATGGAGAACAGGAGACGGGAGGTTACAGCATCTGCATCCGGGATCTGTATCTGACGTCGAATGCGATTTTGTTCGATACGGAACTTGTGGGACCGAGAAAGGGAGAACAGGTAAGCAGCGGACCGAGTTATCCTTATATTGTAATAAAGACCGAAAAACGTGACGAAAGTACCATATTTGAGTGAATTTTCTTGATATTTTTAAAAAATTCTCCGGTTTGTTTGACAAAAATTTAGTACAGTGATAAACTAAAGCGGAATGGTATTCGGTGTTAGGACGATAAGAAGCCGGAACAGGGAGGTAGACAATGCAACAGGCAGACATCCATAAGGTACGCGCTTCCGTGTATCAGCAGTGCGGACGGAAGGTACTGATTCAGCTTGACAGAGGACGCAACAAGGTCGACATCCAGGAAGGAGTCATTCAGAACGCATATCCGAGTGTTTTTACAATACTGGTGAATGACGAGCAGGAAGAAAATCCGCCTCAGTTACTTTCATTCAGTTATTCGGATATCATTACAAGAGATATTCGGATGAAATTATGTTAACATAAGGTATCAGGTATAATATTCCCCGTATTCGAATAAGATGTTTCAAAGATTCGGATATGGGGGATATTTTTTTGGAACTCGAAAAAGTAAAGATACATAGAATACAGCAGAATGGCACGGCGGTCAGCCAGATCACGCTGGATGATGACTATAATGTCCCGGACTACCGGCCGGACATCATGAAGGTTTTGAAAGAAAATGGCGAACTGCGGTTTGACGAGGTGAAGGCGGCAAACAAGGCGGTGTGGGTAAAAGGAAGCCTGGTGTTTCACATCCTTTACCAGTGTGAGCAGAGCGATGGAAAAATCAGCTGCCTCAAAGGAGAGATTCCGTTTCAGGAGAAACTCAATATAGACGGGCTGCAGGAGAACGGGGAGGTACATGCCGCCGGAGAGATCGAGGATCTGACAGTCGGCGTAATCAATTCGAGAAAATTGAGCATCCGTGCGGTGGTTGTGCTGCGTGCCTCGGCGGAGGAACAGGTGTTGGAGGAGTTTACGTCCAGACTGGAACTGCCGGGGGATTACCAGCAGAAGACGGGAACCTGGGGAGCGCTCAATCTGCTCGCATCCTGCCGGGATGTCTGCCGGCAGAAGAGTGAGATTGTTCTGCCGTCGAACAAACCCAATGTGCGGGAAATTCTGTGGCGCAGTGTAGAACTCCGCAACGTCGAAAGCCATGTGGAGGATGGGAAGGCGGTCGTCACAGGTGAGATTCTGGCGGCGGTGCTCTACAGCGAGGAAGAGGAGAGCGAGCGCCTGCAGTGGTATGAGACGACGGTTCCTCTGGAATGTGCGGCAGACTGTGACGCTGCCGGGGAGAATTGCATTTTTAAAATATCGGCTGTCCCGCTGTCGGCGGAACTGGAGATCAAGCCGGATTACGACGGGGAGGAGCGCATTCTTGTGCTCGAACTCTCCGTCTCGGTCGATGTCCGCGTGTGGCGGGAAGAAGAGATGGAACTTCTGACCGATCTCTACTCGCTCCGGGAAAAAGCCGTTCCGGTAGTCAGGGAGCGGATCGGTGAGAGACTCCTTGTAAAAAATGCGGCAAAATGCCGGGTAACGGAACAGCTGGAAATTCCGGAAAGCCAGGAGAAAATCCTGCAGATCTGTGCCTGCGAGGGAACGGTGCGCCTGGAAAAATACGAGCCTGTGGAGAACGGAATCCGGGCGGAGGGAACGATCACGGCGGAACTTCTCTATATCACAACGGATGACAATATGCCGATCCAGTCGGCAAGGGAAATCTATCCGTTTTCCCAGATCCTTGAGATTCCCGATATGCAGCCGGACGTGGAGGCGGAGATGGACTGCGGATTAGAGCAGCTGTCCGCGGTGATGATGGATCAGGAACATATTGAGATCAAAGCGGTGATCCAGTTAAACCTGATGGCGTTTTTGCCGCAGAAAATACAGAACATCGAAGAGATTACAGAAGAGCCTTTAGATATGGAAGAATTACAGAACCGCCCCGGTCTGGTGGGCTATATTGCAAAGGCGGGCGATGATCTGTGGACGATTGCCAAGGAGAATCATACGACCATACAGGATATTCTGGAAACCAACGGCTGGACGGAAAAAAATCTGCAGCCGGGAGATGCGGTGCTGATCGTCAAACAGATAGGATAAAGGTACTATTTGCACAGATTTGCTTGAGTAATAGAAGACGCTCTGTTATACTAAAGTGGTAATGAGTGTTATTTTTTGAAAGGAATTTTGAAAACAGGGAGACAAAAGATGGATCAGAATGAGAACAAAAATTACAATTTTGAGAACGACCCGGGACAGACACAGCCGGGATCTGCGGGGGCAGAGAATCAGCAGGGAACGCAGGATGTGTACGGTCAGCAGGGAGCACAGGGTGCATACGGTCAGCCGGACGTGGCAGCGAATAGCGGAATGACGCAGCCGGACGGCCAGCCGGGAGCGAATGCTTACGGCCAGCCGGGAAACGGTTATGGACAGGAAAGCGCAGGTCAGCCTTATGGACAGGAGAATGCAGGCCAGCCTTACGGTCAGAACTACGGTCAGGCAGAAAATGCGAACGGCCAGGGGAATGTGAGCCAGCCTTACGGTCAGCAGAATTACGGAGAGCAGAGCACGAACGGCCAGGGAGAGTATTCTTACGGACAGAATAACGCCTATGGACAGAATAACGCCTATGGACAGAATAACGCTTACGGACAGAATAATGCCTATGGACAGCAGACGAACGGTCAGCAGGCGTATGGTCAGGCGAACGGCCAGTATGCGGGAAATGCATATGCTGGCGTAAACTATGGCGAGGCGACGGTGCTCAACGACGAGAACGGTCAGCCAGTGAAGAACTCGTTCGGAATGAAGATTACATTCTCCATCCTTGAGATTCTGTGCTGCTGCGGATGCAACCTGATTACCATGATTATGGGTATTATCGGATGCGTATTCACGAGCAAGGCGAACAGTGCCTACAAGTCCGGAGATGTGCAGGAATATAAGCGCAACAGCAAGTCGGCGACAATCTGCCTGTGGATCGGTTTTGCGATCGCACTGGTATGGCTGGTCTTCAGCATTATTTTCAGCGTACTTTACAGCAACGACATCGAGGATGCGTTTATGGAAGGATATAACGAGGCCGCAGGTGTAAGCGATGATTACGACACGGATGATTTCATGGGTGATTCCGGTGATGAAGAGTACGACACCGACGATTTTCTTGCCGATGACAGCGAGGATACAGAGGATGCCAAAACGGTAGCTCCGCTTGACGTGACAGCAGGGGATGCGTTCGACAGCGGAGACATTACCGTCAACGGTATCCTGGTGCAGCTTCCGATGAGCTACAGCGATTTCAAGGCACTCGGTTTTTCCATCGACTCCGAGGATGAGGAGTATGTATCCAACAAGAATGAATATTACTATCCGACATTCTACGATGCACAGGGAAATGAGCTGGGAGAGGTGTACATTGGAAATGTAACCGACGATCCGCAGACACTTGCAGACGGAACGGTGTTCGGCTTCTCATTCACCAGCATGGACTACAATGACGATCTGGAGATCCTTCTGCCGAACGGTCTGACAAAGGATGCGGTCAACGACGACTTTATGACTGCTTACGGCGAGCCGGATTATGAGTATGAGTCGGATACCGGCGACTACCAGTCTTATCAGTGGTACAGCCACAGCGACACCTACGAGGATATGGATGAAAACTCCATTTCCGTAACATTCTATGATGGCGAGCTGAGCGATCTGGAACTGATGTATATCGGATGGGATTGATCTGATTTCCGAAAAATCGAAAAATTATGGAAACTGTGACAATTTTATAAGGAAGTATGATATAATCAACGGGTATGATAACAGAGTCATACCCGTTTTTTGTACGCAATGAAAGATAATTCAGATATTTGGGATGGAGATACCGCATGAGACATTTTAAGAAACGTGTTCTGGCACTGCTTCTGGCGGGAGCAGTCGGAATCGGAAACTATGCGTCTGTGTCTGCTTCGGCAATCAAGGATGCACAGGATAAAAAGGATGAGGCACAGCAGGAACTGAATCAGGTGAACCAGCAGATTCAGAATATCCAGTCGGCGCAGAACAGCCTTCAGGCAGAGATGAATAATTATGACAATCAACTCATGAGCCTGCTTACCGATATGGACATCCTGCAGAGCGATATGGATACGCAGGAGCAGGAGATCGAACAGGCAAACGCGGATCTGGAAAATGCGAAAGCGGAGGAACAGCAGCAGTATGACGCCATGAAGCAGCGGATTCAGTATATGTATGAGAATGGAGACCAGTCCTTTTTGACGGCGTTAGTCGGCGCGGACAGCATTACGGATCTTTTGAACCGGGTGGAATATGTCTCGGACGTCTACCAGTATGATCGCGATATGCTGACGAACTATCAGGAAGTGGTGCAGCAGGTGGAAGATCTGACGGCACAGCTTGAGAGTGAGATGGCGGAGATGGAGGAGCTTCAGATCAGCTATCAGGAGCAGCAGAGCTCTCTGGAGCAGGTGATTGCGACAAAGCGTTCGGAGATGGCGGATTTTGACAGCCAGCTTGCCAATGCACAGAGTCTTGCAAGCCAGTATGCGCAGACGATCAAGCAGCAGAACCAGATCATCGCGACGGAGAAGGCAAAACAGGCGGCTGCGGAGGCGGCGAAGAAAAAGGCGGCGCAGGCGGCTGCTGCGGCAGGAACGACCGGCAGCACCACCGGAACGGATGCCTCGACAGCCGGCACCGGAACGACCTCGAATACGACCGGAAATACCGCTTCGACCGGGACGGATACCTCGACTTCGGGCAGCAGTACCTCCGGCAGCTCTTCCACAGGTCTGACGGACGGCGGACTAAATCCGTCCTACACGACCGGAGTCAGCGGCAGTGACGTCGTGTCCTATGCGAGCCAGTTTCTGGGGAATCCCTATGTCCTTGGAGGTACCAGCCTGACATCCGGAACGGATTGCTCCTATTTTGTCATGGCGGTCTACCAGCATTTTGGCATTTCCCTGCCGCGATCTTCCTATTCGCAGAGCGGCTGTGGACAGGCAGTCAGCTATGAAAATGCACAGCCCGGCGATATTATCTGCTATCCGGGACATGTGGCAATCTATATTGGAGGAGGACGGATTATCCATGCGTCCAACCCGAGAACCGGTATCTGCTACGGAAATGCAACTTACCGTACGATCACTTCGGTTCGGCGTGTGTTGTAGGTTTGTATTTTCAAAAGTAAAATGCTATAATCTGGATAGAAATGAAATAAGAGATGGAGGAATAGAAAATGCAGTTCAAACAGTTACAGGATGATATGATCGCAGCAATGAAGGCAAGAGACAAGGTGCGCAAGGATGCAATCTCCACACTGGTGTCGGCTGCGAAGAAGGTGGCAATCGATGAGGGCTGCCGCGATGACATTCGGGAAGAACTTGTGGACCGGGTCATTTTAAAGGAGATCAAGTCCGTGAAGGAACAGATCGATACCTGCCCGGCATCCAGAGAAGATCTGCTTGCAGAATATAAGACGCGTTACGATATTTTTATGGAATATGCGCCGAAAATGATGTCGGCTGACGAGGTGGAGGCGTTTATCACAGAGAAGTTCGCGGACGTGGTAGCAAGCCACAACAAAGGACAGATCATGAAGGCTGTTATGCCGGAACTGAAAGGCAAGGCGGAGGGCAGCGTGATCAATCAGGTGGTAGCAAAGCTTTGTCAGGCATGAGACAGAAATTAAGATTTACCGCTGTTCTGGTCGTTCTGCTCATCATTCTGGGGACAGCATCCTACCGCGAACAGGGAAAGCGGCAGAAGCTGTCATTCCCGGAATCGCTGGATCTTGTGGTGATGGCAGTGGACGGGGAGCAGGTGACTCTGCGGGAGATGACATTTTATATCGCGTATGAGGAAGGCAGCATGGAAGATGCGGCCATCATCTATAATCCGGATAATACGGATGAATACTGGCAGCTGTATATCAATCATACGTTCCTGCGGGAGCAGGCGAAACAGACAGTGGTGGATATGACCATTCATGATACGCTGTTTTACCAGATGGCAACAGCAGAGAAAATCACGCTCTCAGAGGAGGAGGAACAGTATCTTGCCAATGATCAGCAGGATTTTTGGAGTGACCTTACCGAGGAACAGAGAGCGCGCCTGGGTGTCGATGAGGAAACGATTGATGCATCCATGCGAAAAATGGCGCTGGCGCAGAAATATCAGAGTATTCTTGCGGAGATGGAACAGGTCGATTACGAGGATTATTCCATCGGCGGCACGGAATACGAAAAACTTCTGGCACAGCATACCTGTGAGTTAGACGAGACTACCTGGGACCGCGTGCCGTTCGGCAGCATCACGGTAGATCATTGAACAAAGAGGGAAAGACAGAGATTTTCCATTGCGTGAAGCAGGATATGCGCCGATATGTGAAGAAAGCATTTGCGGCAGGCAGAATATAATATAAAATAAAATAGAGAAGAGAAGAAGAATATGTCAGTAAAAATTGGAAGAAATGATCCGTGCTGGTGTAAAAGCGGACGGAAATATAAGGCATGCCATCAGGCATTTGACGAGAAGATTGCAGCGATCGCTGCACAGGGACATATCGTCCCGACCCATGACATTATCAAGAATGCAGATCAGATTGCAGGAATTAAGGAGAGTTGTAAGATCAATATTGCGGTGCTCGATTATATTCAGGAGCACATTCATGAGGGCATGAACACGGCGGAGATTGACAAGATTGTCTACGACATGACGACCAGTATGGGCGGTATTCCGGCGCCGCTGCATTATCAGGGGTATCCGTACAGCGTGTGCACTTCGGTGAACGATCAGGTGTGCCACGGATTCCCGTCAAAAGAGGTCATTTTGAAGGCGGGAGATATTATCAATGTGGATGTTTCCACGATTTTGAACGGTTACTTTTCCGATTCTTCCAGAATGTTCTGCATCGGCGATGTCAGCCCGGAGAAGAAACGCCTCGTGGATGTCACGAAGGAGTGTGTGGAAAAAGGTCTCGCGGAGGTAAAACCGTGGGGATTCTTAGGAGACATGGGTCAGGCGGTTCACGATCACGCCTTCGCAAACGGCTATACGGTTGTGCGTGAGATCGGCGGACACGGCGTGGGACTGGAGTTCCATGAGGAGCCGTGGGTGGGCTATAACAGCAAGCGCGGTCAGGAGATGCTGATGGTGCCGGGCATGATCTTTACGATTGAGCCGATGGTCAACATGGGAAAAGTGGACATCTATGTTGATGATGCAAACGACTGGGAGGTCTACACGGAGGACGGACTTCCGTCTGCACAGTGGGAGATTATGGTGCTTGTGACGGAGGACGGCCACGAGGTTCTTTGCTGGTAAGCAGGAGGCAGGATGAAAAATCTGGGAAAGAAAGCGGTTCACGGAGCGCCGGGAAAAGCAGCTTCGATGAAGAAGGCGGGGCACGGAACGCCGGGAAAAGCAGCTTCGATGAAGAAGGCGGGGCACGGAGCGCTGGGAAAAGCAGCGGTTCCGGTGAACAAGACCGCGCAGGAGAAAAAGAAAGAGGCAGATGTGCCGGGCGAATGGCTTTATCTTGCACCGGAGACTGTGGGCGTGCGGCAGATTGCAGACGTGCTGGAAGGAACCTGTGAGATGGAAATCTGGCAGGAAGCAGGCGTACTTGAGATTATGTACGGCGGAGAAGCCTCCATGGACATGGAGGAAGGGAAAATCCATCCCCGGGATCAGGTGACTGCGGTATTTGCAGAGGAACACGGCTGCAACAGAGTATATCTGGTAACATTTTCCGCGGAAGAATATGAAAAGGTACTGCCTGTAATGCGGCACATCTTACAGGAATGCGGCGGCATATTCTGCGGCGATACGGAAGATTTTAAGCCGATACTTACAGAGTAGAAAAGGGATGCTTTTTTGCTTTAGTGTATTGAAATGATAAGAAAAAACAGCTATGATACTGTTATCGGCGCAGAGAAAAAGCGGACGCCGGAGCGGGAGGAAATATGGACAGCAGAATTTCAGGACACACAGGATTATTGGCATTGATTGGTTCGCCGGTCGGACATTCGGGTTCGCCGGCAATGTATAATTACAGCTTCGAGCGGCTGGGACTGGATTATGTGTATGTTGCTTTTGATATCAAGGTGGAGGAAGTGGCAGACGCCATTGCCGCCATGCGCACATTTAAGATGCGCGGCTGCAATGTCACCATGCCGTGCAAGACGGAGGTTGTCAAATACATGGATGAGCTGTCTCCGGCAGCACAGATCATCGGAGCGGTCAACACGATCGTAAATGACAACGGCAGGCTGACCGGTCATATTACTGACGGCGAGGGATTTGTGCATAATCTGAAGGATCACGGGATCGATATTAAGGGCAAGAAGATCACGGTTGCAGGCGGAGGCGGTGCCGCTACTGCCATTCAGGTGCAGTGCGCGCTTGACGGTGCAAGAGAAATCTCTATTTTCAATATCAAGGATGCTTTTTTTGAGAGAACGCTGAAAACGGCGGAGAAGATCCGTGCGGCGGTTCCGTCGTGCGTGGTAAATGTCTATGATATTGCGGATACTGCGCGGATGACTGCGGAGATCGCGTCCAGTGATATTTTTGCAAATGCGACGATTGTAGGCATGAAGCCGATGGAAAATGAGAGTGTGGTAAAGGATACTTCCGCATTCCGGCCGGGGTTAGTGGTGGCAGATGCTGTCTACAACCCGGAGGAGACGAGACTGCTCCGGGAGGCGAAGGAAGCCGGAGCAATCTGCATCGGCGGCAAGGGAATGCTGTTGTGGCAGGGTGTGGCTGCCTTTAAACTGTATACCGGAAAAGATATGCCGGTCGAGGAAGTCAAAGAGCGTTTTTTTAGCTAGAAAGGTGAAGCAGTGGCATGAAGAATTTATATCTGATCGGCTTTATGGGCGCCGGGAAAAGTACCATTGCGTGGGCGCTTGCAAAAAAATGCCCGGCGAAGCGGATTGAGATGGATCAGCTCATCGAGGAACAACAGGGGATGGCAATCAAGGATATTTTTGCCGCACATGGGGAGAATTATTTCCGCGACCTGGAGACAGAGTTGTTGCGGTCTTTTTCGGAGAGCACAGGATATGTGGTATCCTGCGGCGGAGGCAGTGTACTCAGGGATGAGAATGCGGCGCTGATGAAGGAGAACGGTTGTATCGTGTTCCTTCGGGCGACGCCGGAGACGATCTACGAAAGAGTCAAGGACAGTACGAACCGCCCGATTTTAAACGGGAATATGAATGTGGAATATATCCGGGAACTCATGGAGAAGCGCCGGCCGCGCTACGAAGCGGTGGCGGATATCTGCGTGGACACGGACGGCAAGGACGTGGATGCCATCAGTGAGGAGATCCTGAAAGCGGTAGAAGACAGATCATAAGAGGGGCAGCGGGAGATGAATTTTGAGTTTATAAGAGAGTGCAGGCTGGAGTCGGACGAGCTTCAGGCGATGTATGACAATGTTCTGCAGGAACTGGAGCGCGCGGAGCATTATTATTGGAGAAAACCGCAGGAATGCGGCATCATTCTGCGCCAGACGACAGAGCGGATCTGTCGTATCTATAATACATATTATCAAATCGGCTATCCGGGGAACGCTTCGCTGGAAGAGTTTTTGTGTTATACGGACGAAAACGAGCACAACGTGATGGTGAGCCGGTTTTTGAGCGTCGTCCGCAAGGAGCAGCGCGACCGGCTGAATAAGCTGCGTGTGCTGGGGGATGACTGTATCTGGGGTGAGGAGGCACCGGATCAGGGGATGACTTTTGAAGACCGCATGGGGCAGAATGCAAGACATATGATGGAGACCATGATGGAGGTCACCAAGGACATGTGTGAGAAGATCAACAAGAGGAACGACGTGTTCGACGAGTTCTTCCTCGAGGAGGCTCTGCCGGAGACAAAGGAAGAGGCAGGAAAAGAGACGCTTGCCGCTGCGGAGATAACAACCAGTGCAGAGAATACGAAAAAACCTCTGTTTGCCAGAATTTTCCACAGGTGAGGACAAATGAAAAAATCAGTATCGACCGTTTATGGAGTGCTGCTTGTCATCGGATTCATTCTGATGGCTCTGAGCTTTGCGTTTACAGGTAAAAAGAATACAAGCTTTGCGGAGGATTCCAGACGAATCGAACTGCAGCCCGATCGCGTGGTGGAAGTGAGTGAAGATGTCAGGGAGTATTATTTCGACAGTAATCAGATGCAGTCGGAGTTTTCGGAACTGACATTTTTTAGCGTACATCAGTGCGTGGAAGTGTATGCGGACGGCGAGCAGATTTATTCGCTGGAAAAGAGCAGTACGGTGTTCGGGAGGACGCCCGGAACCGGATGGAATACGATCCAGCTGCAGGAGGGCGTGAAGAGTTTCAGTGTGCGGATCGAGGCGGTGTACCCGGCAGTGCGGGATCATGTGACGAGGTTCTATCAGGAGAATGACGGACAGATGGTCTATCAGACGATGAGAGGATCGGTTCCGGAGATCATGGTCAGCACAGTCGACGGTGCGATCGGCATTATGCTGCTCATTTATTATGCAATTGCAAGACGCAAAGTAAAGATGGGACCGGGCATTCTGTATTTTGGCATTTTTACCCTGATGATGGGAATGTGGTCCATGAATGAGGCGGAGCTGGTTGCCTACATGGTAAAAAGCCGGACGGCGGCCTCGTACACCGGCTATATGATGATTATGCTGATGATTGCGCCGTTTGCAGCATTTTTGCAGGAGTTCTCCGAGGTGGAGGAGAAGTATATATCAAATATTATCTGCATCTGTTCATTTGCGAATGCTATAGTTTGTACCGTACTCCACATGACGGGGATCTGCGAGTTTAAAAATACGGTATTTTGCACACATTTTCTGATGGCATGTGACCTGCTCTATCTGCTCTATGTGATCTGGCAGCGTTACCGGGTGCGCGGAATGGACCGGCGGGTGTGTGTCTGTATCTGGGGACTTGTAATTTTGCTATTGTCTTACGCGGTCGACATGTCGGCATACTATATCGGATGGAGAAGAACGGATGTGATCGGCAGGTTTGGATTCCTGCTGTTTATCTGCCTGCTGGCGAGAGAGGCGACCGCAGTGTCGATCGAGAAGATTGATGAGGGGCGCAAGGCGGAGATCTACCGGGAACTGGCGGAACATGATATGCCGACCGGACTGCGCAACCGCAATGCTTATGATGAGTGGGTATCGGAAAATGCCAGAGATCGCGAGACGGCGATCGTGACGTTCGATCTGAATGATCTGAAGCGCTGCAATGACACATTCGGACATGCGGCGGGTGATAAGTATATTCAGGATGCGGCAAAGCTGATCTCGGAAGTGTTTGAACCTGCCGGCGTGTGCTACCGGATCGGCGGGGATGAATTCTGCGCCGTGATCCGCCATGCCAGAAGTGAGTGGGTCGAGGAGCGCCTGCGCAGACTGGAATACCTCGAGTGGAAATATAATGAAGGGAAAATGGACGTCCCGATGCGGATCGCTTACGGCTACGCGATCTTTGACGAGCAGTATGATAAAAATATGGAAGAGACAAGGAACCGTGCGGATGTGAAGATGTACGAGAAAAAGAGAGCGATCAAGGCGGAAGAGAGAAAATGAAAAAATGCGGGAATTCCCGCATTTTTTCTGTTGTAGTCAGAAGTTGCTTCCGTTCCAGCCCCAGTTGTCAGTCGGGAAGTATGCCACGTAGATGTGGTCGGCAGGAATGGAAAGTTCGCCGGAGAGCAGATGGCAGAGCTTTCCGGTCATCTGGCTGGTGCCTGCAGCGGACGGCGTGCCGAAGGTTTTGACCTCCACATAGGCAACGGCGGCAGAATCCCCCTGAAAGAACAGGCTGGCATTGTCCTCAAAACCAGTCATAACCCAGTTCTCTCCCTTGCCGAGACACTCCCTGGTAATGCGGCAGATCTCTGCGGTCAGGGAATCCTTTTTGGATTTGCTCAGGGAAACGGTGGTTTTCGTATTGATAAATGGCACGGCAATATCCTCCTTTACATCTGATAAAGATAGTATATACGAAAATAAGCCTGCATACAATGTAAAAATAAGTATTGCAGGGGATTAAGAAAAACTATAAATGTATAAAATTGGTTGGCAATATTCAAATTATATTGGATATTGCCAATTTTTTTGTTATGATAAAGAAAAATATTCATGCATTTTGGAGGAGAAAATGAATACGGTATGCCGTGATATTTTTAGAGCGATTCATGAAAATAAGTGGTTGAGTATTGAATATAAAAATAAACAGGAGGGTATTACGAAATACTGGATTGGGATTATGGATGTAAATCCGATGAAAAGATCACTTTGTGTGGAAGGACTTCATCTGGGACAATTATCAACCATAGGTCTGAATATTTATATAGATTCTATTTTATCCTCCAATGTTATAGAAGGGTCTTATTTTGATGTCAAAGAATCATTAAAAGAAGATATTCAGCTAAATCAGCAGAAATATATTTCTTTATTTCATAATGTGTCCAATTTAAAAATTCTTAGTTATTACATTGATTGCAATAAAATGGACTCTGTACCATATAAAACGGAATATAGTTTAATCCGCCATTTTGATGGTGATTGTATCCGTAGAGGGGATTATCATTTGGCACCGGATCAGTTTCAGGAGATAGTTTCAAATTTTCAATATGGATGCACCAGTAATACGAAGAATAAAAGGATCAGGCAGTTGGCATTAAATATATTAAGTGTGCCGATGAAGCAGGGATTATATGTCCTTGCTTATCGTGAGATGAAGCTGGACGTTGCCCGAAGATGTCTTAGACCTGCTGACGAGGTTACGATTTGCACCGAGTTTACCATTGATGGAACAAGCCAGAGCATACGCAGATTTCTGGATGCGGACGATTACGAACTGTTAAATGATTTTGAAAAGAATCAGGAAACGATTAAGAACCGAATCACGGAATGTAATCCACAAATCAAAGGTGTGGATGATATGCCATATCTGATTGCGATCGGAAGAGACATTATGTTAGATCTTCACGAGGAATATAAGGCCATTGATGAAATGTTCCAGCAAGAAGAGGTGACGGCGCCAATTCGGGCGTTCTTTGGGAATCTGGTACAGGAACCGGCAAGTAGGAAAGTATTTCCAATTGCTTTGTTAAATAAGCAGATTAATCTGGATCAGCTGCTGGCAATCCACAATGCCATGAAATATCCTTTGGCATATATCCAGGGACCACCTGGAACAGGGAAGACAAACACGATCGTAAATACGCTTGTCACAGCTTTTTTCAATGAACAGACAGTGCTTTTTGTTTCGTACAATAATCACCCGATTGATGGTGTGTGTGAAAAACTGCAGCACATATCAAATGGAAAGAAGGGGAATATTCCGTTTCCTATTATCCGGCTGGGAAACGACGACAAAGTAGCTGAGGCGTTGGAGTATATTCAGAGATTGTATGAGAGTACAAAGAGTATCAATATTTATGAAGAAACGTTGAAAAAAAGGAAGTCAGACAGAATCGCAAGAACAAGACAGCTGACGGCTCTGCTGCAGGAATATGAAGAACGGTTGAAGCTTTTTGAAACAAAAGAAGCGATTCTCAGTCTGATGGAGTCAAATAAACATTTGACTTTTCAGACACAGTTGCAGGGAATTCAGTTGGCCCAGGTTGAGGATAAAATCAGTAAATCAAAAGATTATACGGATGAAGAAGCATTAAATCTGATTTTAGAGGATGAGGATGCTTTTAAAAGTTACCTGTATTATACTTCCGCAAAATGTATCAAACGTATACAGGAACCAAAGAATGCGGACCTTTTGGACATTGTTACAATGGAAGACAAAGAAGAGAAGGTAAAAGCATTTAATGATTATTTACGCAACGATGAAAATTTAAAGAAATTTCAGAGAATCTTTCCGATTATTGCTACCACATCGATCTCCGCCCATAAGGTTGGAAAACCGGGAGTACATTTTGATATGGTGGTTATGGATGAGGCGAGTCAGGGTAATATTGCGACGTCACTGGTTCCGATCCTTCGAGGAGAGAGCCTGATGCTTGTGGGAGATCCACAGCAGCTAAATCCGGTTATTTTATTGAATCCGGTGGTGAATCAGAAACTTCGCAAAATGTATCAGATCACGGATGAGTACGATTATATTAAGAATTCTATTTACAAAGCGTTTCTGGCATGCGATTCTGTCAGCAGGGAGATTCTCTTAAGCCATCATTACAGATGCAATAGGCAAATCATTCAATTTAATAACAAGAAATATTACAATGGAAAACTGCAGATCTGCAGTCAGAGTAGCGCAGAGAATTCGTTGGTTTTTCGGGATATAACAGGAAACAGCACCTACTATAAAAATACAGCACCTTTGGAAGCAGATGAGATTGTCCGGTATGCTGAGCTGCATAAAGATAAGAGCATCGGGGTGATTACGCCGTTTACAAATCAGAAGGAACTAATCAATCAGAAGCTAAAAGATAATGGTCTGGACAATGTTACCTGTGGAACCGTTCATGCATTTCAGGGTGATGAAAAGGATGTTGTTTTATTTTCACTTGCGCTTACGGATAAGACTGGCCGGGGAACCTATAGCTGGCTGAAAAATAACAAGGAGCTAATCAATGTCGCTGTTTCAAGAGCTAAGGATCAGTTGATTGTTTTGTCCAGCAGTAAGGAACTGGAACGCTTACATGACAGGGAGGGTGATGATGATCTTTACGAACTGGTGCAGTATGTAAAACATAATGGGCAAACCAATGTTACTCCTAAAACAAATGCGTCACGGGCACTCGGAATTAAACCTTATAGCACGGAAACGGAACAGGCTTTTCTGGAGAATCTGAATCATGCATTGGATAATGTTTTGAATACCGATCATAAATGCACGGTTCAGAAAGAAGTGAGTATCGCACATGTTTTTCAGGATAATTGCGAGTATAACGATTTGTTCTATACAGGCAGGTTTGATTTTGTCGTATATGAGAGACAGCCAAGGACAAAAATAGATATTCCGATTCTTGCGATAGAATTGGATGGAAGAGAGCATCAGGAGAAAAGTGTGGTGATGGAACGCGACAGGAAGAAAAATCAAATCTGCAGAGAGCATGGTTTTGAACTGATCCGTATTGAAAACACTTACGCAAGAAGATATCAATTCATGAAGGATATTCTGATGAAGTATTTTGCAAGCGTGAAATAGCTGGAAAAACTGTATATATGGGAAAAGGATTTTGGGGTAGTTGACAAGCTAATTGAACAGAATTATAATTCAAGAAACTAAGGAGAGCCATATAATGCAAAACTTATATTTTACAATGAATTATATGTACATGTATTACGGACGTGCACGTTTGTAACTGTAAAGAATCCGGGAAGGATGCACGGTTACAGCGGGCAGGTCTGATATGTCTGTGCAGAAAGTTCGGATAAAGTAAGCGTTTGTTTTATATAATCTTACAGAATACCGTATTAGAATTTTTGCACCAGACATATCAATGTTTGGTGTATTTTTTTGCAATAATGGCAGAAAGGAGATTTTATGAAAGTATGAAATGAGCAGCAATGAAGCGCGTTATTCATTAGAAAGATATGATGTTAAGAAAGGTGGAAATGGGTATGGTTCGTTTGGCCAAAGAAAAAGATTTAGGTAGAATTAATGAACTGAGAAAACAAGTAAACGATATACATGTAGAAGGGCGCCCGGATATATTTAAAGCGGGGTTTGGAGTAGAATTAAGGGATTATGCATACACGCTCATGAACGGAGAAAATAGTGATATAATTGTCGCAGAACGTAACGGTGAAATATGCGGAATGGCGTGCGTGGATTATGTGCATAGACCAGAGACTGCATACGGAAAGGCAAGAAGCTTTTATCATGTGCAGGAAATTGCCGTAGATGAAAATTACAGACGGCAAGGCGTGGCGAAAGAATTATTGGATTTTATGATAGCAGATACCAGGAAGAGAAAGCTAAAAAAGATAGAGTTAGATGTCTGGGAATTTAATGATTCAGCAATTGAATTTTATCAGGCAACTGGCTTTAAAGAAACACGAAGATGGATGGAATATGAAGTGGAATAAATAGCGAAATCCTCAGAAAAATGTAACAAGAAATATTTGCAAAGCATTATGTGTCAAAAGGAACGCTCCTGCATAATGCAAAACACCCTTGCATACAATGTAAAAACAAGTATTGCAGGGGTTTTGGTTTGAAAGGTTATATTGAGGAAAGAGCTATGGAGATTGCCAGATATATCATTGACAATAACACGACCGTGCGGCAGGCGGCAAAACATTTCGGGATCAGCAAGAGTACGGTACATAAGGACGTCACCGAGCGCCTTGCGCAGGTCAACCCGTCGCTCGCGGCGGAGACGCGCAAGGTGCTGGACATCAACAAGTCCGAGCGGCACATCCGCGGCGGGATGGCGACAAAGGAGAAGTATCTGCATCAGCATGTGTGAAAAACTTGCAAATAAGGACAATTTTTTAGACAAATCAGAAACTTAAAAAATTGTCCTTATTTATGCTCTGTTATATTGTATGCTTGGTAAGGAGGAAGTTGGAAATAATTGCTTTGGGTATGCGATTTACTGATCTTTGTATAGTTATCGAATACAAAAGTAAAAAATATAGAAATAAATATGAGAAAATATCTCAAATTATTGTTGCAAATATGAATTATAGGGATATAATAAAGACATAACGGAGGGTAAAAGACATGTTATGCCAGTTTACAGTAAAAAATTTTAAAAGTATAAGAGATGAAGTGACATTTGATATGCAGGCGGCTGCAATATCGGAGCATGAGGATAGAATCATTATAGATAAAGATGAGGAAAAATATTTACCGGTGTCAGCTGTTTATGGCCCGAATGGCGGAGGAAAATCTAATGTTTTGGCTGCATTGCATACCTTGGTGGCAAAAGTGTTACGTCCTCTTTTGGCCACAGAGGATAGTGAGGAAAAGGTTTTGCTTCAAAGGAAAATAATTGTAGAACCATTTGCTTTTTCAAAGAGTAAGGACGAGCCTACAGAATTTGAATTGTTCTTTCGAACTACAGTTTCAGAGTACAGATACATTTTGCACGTAAAGCGTGATATCGTTTTATATGAGAGCTTGGATAGAGTCAAACTTGAAACAGGCAGAAAATCTGCCCTTTTTACCAGGGATGAAAACGGAATTGTTTTGAAGGGGGCTTTTGCAAAACTGAAAGTCAGCGATGAATTATCTAAAACACTTACGCTACTTTCTTATTTAGGAATTGCTTATAAGGGAAATGCGGTGGTTAAGGATGTATTGAGCTGGTTTGAATATGGAATCGAATTTTTGAATTATGGAAACCCAATACAGGAACTTAAAATGGCTGTGTCTACATCGGAAGATGTGAAAAAGTTAATGCTTCAGATGATTCAGGAGATGGACTTAGACATTGTTGATTTCAGAGTGGAAGAAAAAGAGAATGAAAGAATTAATATATTCACGAAGCATTGCGTAGATGATGTGGAAACAGAAATTAATTTGTTTGATGAATCCAGTGGAACACGGAAATTATTCGGATTACTTCCGTTTATTGCAGAAAGCCTGATTTCTGGGACAGTGCTTGTGATTGATGAGTTGGACGCAAAAATCCATCCGGTTTTACTTCGCCATATTATTATGATGTTCAATGATATGAGTATCAATAGACATAAAGCACAGTTGATTTTCACATCCCACGATCTGTCAACGATGAATAGCGAAGTATTCCGCAGAGATGAAATCTGGTTTGTGGCAAAAGGAAATGCACAGAATTCTAAACTTTATTCTTTGGTAGAGTTCAAGAATGAAAAAGGGGAATCTGTCAGAAAGGATGCCAAGTTCGACAAGCAATATCTGGAAGGTAAGTACGGCGCTGATCCGTACCTCAAAAGAATTATAGATTGGGGGAAAGTGAATGCCTAAAAAAGCCGGAATGCAGAAAAAATCGAGCAGGCTCGCTTGGAAGAAGAAGCGTCGCCAGGAATATTTGGAGATGAAACAGTATAGGTACTATATCTTTTGCGAAGGACAGCAGACGGAACCAAATTATTTTTTGGGGTTTAAGAAGCTGATAGAGGAAAATCCGATTTACAAGGATATGGTATTGATTGAAATTGAACCATGTCAGGCAGAAACCATGCGAGTAATTGGAATAGCCGAGGACTATGTTAAGAAGAATGAAATTCAGAAGGGACAAGTCTGGTGCGTGTATGATAAGGATAGCTTTCCAGCAGAACATTTCAACGGTGTTGAGGAACGAGCCAATAGTTTGAATAAGATTAAGCCAGAATTACAGTATCATGCGGCGTGGAGTAATGAATGTATTGAGTTCTGGTTTCTTCTTCATTTTGCGTATTATACAGCTAATAACCACCGGACCGAGTATATTTCATTCTTGAATGATAAGTTTAAAGAACTGGGAATCGGAAAATATCAAAAGAACATGAATGACATTTTTACGATTTTGATGAAATATGGGAATCCTAAGCTGGCGATTCGGTATGCAAAGAGGAGTATTAAGGATGGAGCAGGAAAAACACCAACGGAGATTGCGCCGGGAACAAAGGTGTATGAGTTGGTGGAGAAACTGGCAAAGTATTTGCCGGAAGAAGTGCAAAAATATTTTAATGATTAAATATCAAAGAAAGGATAAAAGGTATGAGCACGACAGATATTATTGAAAAAACAGAAGGTGCAGATGAAGTGACCAAAACAAGGAAGAGAACAGTAAAACCTATTAAAAAATTTCCAAGTCATTCAATTGAAGAGGCGTTAAAGATACCAACCTTGATTAAGGAAAATAATGGTGGAAATCCATGGGCAACGGAGCAACTCGCAAGAGCATTGAATATGAAAAAAGGTGGTAATAATTTTTATTATTTAACGGCGTCATCTAGAGATTATGGGTTCACGAATGGAACAAGAGAAACAGTCAATGTGGAATTAAATGATCTTGGTAGAAAATACGTATATGCTCAATCCCAAGAGGATTTGTTGGAGGCTGTTTGGTCTGCATTCAACAATATTGAGATTTTTAAGAAAGTGTATGAATATTATAAAGGGAACGAACCCTCTGATGAGACTTTTTTTAGAAATGCTTTAGTATCAACTTTTGGAATTGATGAAAGTTTACATGATGATTTTTTGAATGTGTATCGTGAAAACCGTCATTTCCTTCAGACATTTGGTGAAAAACAAACAGAAAATATTTTTTCAAGTGTTTCTACAGGGAGCCAGATTATAAGCAGTACGATGCATCAATCTAGCGAAAAGAAAATTTTTGTTATAATGCCATTTAGTGAAAAAACGGGTAAGTATTCTAAAGGATTTTTTAATGAAGTATTAGCAGAATTAATTAAGCCGGCAGCTAAAGCGGCAGGATATTTTGCAGAAACTGCGGATAGAAATGGCAGTGATATTATTCATTCGACGATTGTTAAGGCAATTAATAATGCGGAAATTATTATGGCTGATTTGACGGAGCATAACCCTAATGTATTATTTGAATTGGGGATTGCTATAGCACTTAAAAAGCCTGTCATTTTAATTAAGACAGAAGAAACAGGACAGATATTTGATATTGATAATACTATTAGGGTATTCTCATACAAGTCAAATTTGTGGAAGTCAACTCTCGAAAAAGACGTTCCTAATTTAGCAACAAGAATTAATGCAGTAGTAAATAATATTGGCATTGATAAAAGTTATTTTGATACATTTATGGGGAACAACTAGAGTTATGTTTATTACAAGCTGAAGGAAGTCATGAGACCTGATGAAATTAGTCATACAATTACAGGGAAAACAGAAATACATTGCAGATCATTACTGATCAGAGCAAAGAAGATGATGAATCAGAGAGGTTTGATACGATTTGACCGTAACTTCGTATTATTGAGGAGGAAGCTTTTGACGAATGCACAGTTAAAACGTCTGATCAATAAAATTGAAGTGGACAAGGATGGCAATGTAGATATTTATCTGCGTCTTATTGGTGAGCTGGGATTGGATGGAACTGTCTTAATTGAAGGTAACGACAGAGCAGAGGAAACAGAAGACAAAACAGCTCTAAATCGTCACGACCATACATAAGGACGTCACCGAGCGCCTTGCGCAGGTCAACCCGTCGCTCGCGGCGGAGACGCGCAAGGTGCTGGACATCAACAAGTCCGAGCGGCACATCCGCGGCGGGATGGCGACAAAGGAGAAGTATCTGCATCAGCATGTGTGAAAACGCAGAAGCATTTGACGGCATGAAAACGTTTTTATATAATAGGAGAAGATAACGGCAGGATAGATGGAGGATAAGCGCAGATGAAGAAGATAGCGTTGATCATGGACGGATGGAAGCGATTCTTCACATATGCATGGCCCGCCGGAGTGTTGGAGCGTATCAGAGAGACGAATGAGGACGTGAATCTGTATATTTTCAACAGTTCTGGAGACTGGAGCAGGGATGAGGATTACAATATCGGAGAGTACAACATCTATCGGCTGCCGGACTTAAACGATTTCGACGGCATTATTGTGGATCTGAACAATATCCGCTATCCCAAGGTGCGGGAGTATGTGATCTCATCGGCGAAGGCAACCGGGAAGCCGGTGATTTCCATTGCAAATGAGATCGCGGATTTTTATTATGTCGGCATAGACAACTATTCCGCCATGCAGGAAATGGTGGCGCATCTCTATGAGGTGCACGGCTGCAGGCGCTTCTGGTATGTCATGGGACCGGACGATAATTACGAGAGCAACCGGCGTGTGGCTGCGCTGCGCGATTTTTCAGAGACACACGGGATTTTGTGGGATGCCAGGGATCTCTACTGCGAGAGTTATGAATACAAGTGTGGAGTGCATGGATTTGAAAAATTGCTCACGCTGCACGGGAAACTTCCGGACGCCATTATCTGCGCCAACGATAACATCGCCGTCGGCGTGTGCGAGACGGCGGCAGCCCACGGCTACAAGACGCCCGACGATTTTCTGGTGACCGGATTCGATAATTTTGACAAAGCGAGCTATTATTCCCCGCACATCACAACGGTCGGACATATCCGCGAGCAGGTGGGATACCGTTGTGCGGATATTCTTCTGCGGCTGTGGAGGGGCGAGACGGTACCGCGGTTTAATTATACGGGGCACCAGTGTATTTTCTGGGAAAGCTGCGGCTGTGACGCCGGCATTGCGGTGGATCAGGCAGAACATTCCAGGGCTCAGATTGTCTACGGAATCGAGACGGATGAATTTGAGGAGCAGGTGCTTTCTCTGGAGTATGAATTGCTGCAGTGCGAGACGGTGCGGGAGATGTCGCGCTGGATTCCGAAATGTATTCCGGCCATGCGGTGTGACGCGATGTATCTGATCATGGATGAGCACATGAATGATTTCCGGGAATTGAGCGATTATTATGACAGACATCTGATTGAGGATGAAGAGTTCTGCGTGCACGGTTATCCGGAGAAAATGCAGATGGAGTTCGCCTATGAGGACGGCGTGGTAAAAGAGAGCGAGGAGACGGTCGTGGAGGGGATTTTCCCGACCTTCGATTACGCGGAGGGCGGAAAAGATTTTCTGTTTCTGCCGCTTCATTTCCGGGAACACACGGTGGGATATTTTGTCATCCGGAATGCTGTGTATCTGATGGAGAAGCAGTATTTGTTCCAGATTATCAACGTGTTGACGTCTGCGATGGAGAATCTGCATAAAAAGGAGCGCCTTGCCTATCTGAATCAGGTGCTGTCAGAACTGTACGTGAAGGATGCCATGACGGGAATGTACAATCGGCTCGGTTACCAGAAGCTGGCGTGCCGTATGTTTGAGAAAAAGAAGCAGACGGGGGAGAACCTTTCGATTATTTTTATGGATATGGACAGGCTCAAAAGCATCAACGATGAATTCGGGCATATCTATGGGGACTGGGCGATCAAGACGATTGCGTCGGCGATTTTAAAATATATTCCGGAAGGAGCGGTCGCGGTCCGAAGCGGCGGGGATGAGTTCCTCGTTGTGCTGGAGCAGACTGCGGATGCAGAGATCGGGAAGATCATCGGAGAGATCCGGGAGGAGATTCGGGAGCGGTCAGCGGAGATGAAACTGCCGTTTCCGCTGACCGTCAGTGCGGGATGTGTCCACACGGATATGACAACCGGGCGCGATCTGGACGACTATGTGCGCGAGGCAGATGCCATCATGTACGAGGAGAAGACTGCGAAAAAGGCGAACCGCACCTAAGCCGGATGAAAAGGCTTCCAACCGGACAGGGGAAAAGTATAAGAAAGTCAGAAGGAGATACCGCAGATGAAAATCGAGCGTGAACGGGTCAGAGAAACATTCCGGGAGTATACGGATGCTTATGATGCGACCGATGAGAAAATAAAACTGAAAATTGACCACACTTACCGGGTGGCGGAACTGTGCGAGCGGATCGCGAAGGCAGAGCAGATGGAGAAGACAGAGGTTGATCTGGCATGGCTCCTTGGAATGCTGCACGATGTGGGAAGATTTGAACAACTCCGGAGATACGGGACATTCAGCGATGCGGATTCCATCGATCATGCAGCGCTCGGAGCAGACATTTTGTTTGGCGGAGTGCTCCGGGAAGGGGAAGGTCTGATCCGCACGTATGTGGACGATGCGGCGGAGGATGAGGTGATTGAGACTGCCATAAGAGTGCACAGTGCCTACCGGATTCCGGAGGGGCTTGCGCCGCGCACGGAAAAGCTGTGCCATATCCTGCGGGACGCCGACAAGATCGATATTCTGCGGGTCAATGTGGATGTGCCGCTGGAGGAGATTTACAATACCACGACGGAGGAACTGCGCAACGCAGCCGTCACACCGGCAGTGATGGATAGCTTTTATGAACATCATGCGACGCTGCGCAGTATCAAGCGCACGCCGGTGGATCATGTGGTAGGACATATCTCGCTGGTGTTTGAACTGGTATTTCCGGAGAGTGTGCGGATTGTAAAAGAGCAGGGTTATCTGGAAAAACTGCTACATTTTGAGAGCCGCAACGCTGTGACAAACGCGCAGTTCGCAGAACTTCGGGCGGAGATGGAGCGCTATCTTAAGGGAAGGTAATGCCTGCTCCGCGGTTTGGGAAAATGAGCGCAGCAGCGCAGTCCGCGGCAAAGAGCAGCAGAAGCAGGGTGTTTAATCCAAGGCGCACTTTGGGGGAGAGACGTTTCCAGAGTCTGGTGAGCGGCGCCTCCAGCACACAGATCCAGAGCACGCCCGCGATGCCGAAACCGACCGCCGCGTACAGACAGATATAGCCATGAAAATGTAAAGGATAGCCGCTGTAATCCCAGTAGCGCAGATTCCAGAAGGCATCCAGAAACCATCCGATCAGGAGTTCCAGACCGGTGCCGATGGCGGCACTGAGGAAAAAGACGCCGGCCGGGTGGATTTTTTTTCGCCGGCAGCCCAGCAGCAGATAGAAAAGCACTGCGCCGATGCCGTAGACCGGAAGCCACGGACCGTAGAGGAAGCCGCGGTTGGCAAAGGTCTTGTCCCGATATAGAAAGATGGCAACCTCCCAGAGAAATCCGCCGATCGAGCCGAGAAAGAAGAAATATATCTGCTGGGAGAGGAAAAACGATATAGGAGTCTGCTCCGGTGCGCAGAGTTTGGAAAAATCCGGAAGACGGTCATGTTTTTTCATGGAGATAGTATAACCGGAACATTGAAAATTATTGAATTGTGAAATGGTGGAAAATATAGAAATGCGCCTTGTAAATTGCGGGAGCGTATCTTATAATAGTAGCAATTGAGCAAACCGCCCTTTGCGGCGGAAAAACATCAGGAGGAAAAGAGTGTGGAAATGAACAACAATTTTTCACAGGAAAAAGTCATTGTCATCGACTTTGGCGGTCAGTACAATCAGCTGGTTGCCAGACGTGTCAGAGAGTGCAATGTTTACTGTGAGATCTATTCCTACCGTACAGACATCGAGCAGATCAAGGCGATGAATCCGAAGGGTATCATTTTAACCGGCGGTCCGAACAGCTGTTACGAGCCGGATTCTCCGACGTACACGAAGGAACTGTTTGAACTTGGAATTCCGGTTTTGGGACTCTGCTACGGTGCGCAGCTTATGATGCATGTGCTGGGCGGAAAGGTTGAAAAGGCACCGGTGCGTGAGTATGGCAAGACAGAGGTGTTTGTCGATACGACATCGCCGCTTTTCGGCGATGTGTCGGAGAAGACGATCTGCTGGATGAGCCATTTTGATTATATTTCAAAAGTTGCTCCGGGATTTTCCATTGCGGCGCACACGGCAGACTGTCCGGTGGCGGCAGCGGAGAACCGCGAGAAGAAGCTTTTTGCAATCCAGTTCCATCCGGAAGTGCTTCACACCCAGGAGGGCACCAAGATGCTGCACAATTTCGTGCGCGGTGTCTGCGGTTGTGCCGGAACCTGGCGCATGGATCATTTTGTGGAGCACACGATCGAGGTGATCCGCGAGAAGGTCGGTGACGGCAAGGTGCTCCTTGCACTGTCCGGCGGTGTGGATTCCTCAGTCGCAGCAGGACTTTTATCCAGAGCAATCGGCAAGCAGCTCACCTGTGTGTTCGTGGATCACGGTCTTCTGCGCAAGAATGAGGGCGATGAGGTGGAGAGCGTATTTGGCCCGGATGGTCAGTTCGACCTGAATTTTATCCGCGTCAACGCACAGGAGCGCTACTATGCGAAGCTGGCAGGAGTGACAGAGCCGGAGCAGAAGCGCAAGATCATCGGCGAGGAGTTCATCCGTGTCTTTGAGGAAGAGGCGAAGAAGATCGGTGCGGTGGATTTCCTGGCGCAGGGAACCATCTATCCGGACGTCGTGGAGAGTGGACTTGGCGGGGAATCCGCAGTCATCAAGTCGCACCACAATGTCGGAGGTCTGCCGGACTATGTTGATTTCAAGGAGATCATCGAGCCGTTGCGCAATCTGTTCAAGGATGAGGTGCGCAAGGCAGGTCTTGAGCTTGGCATTCCGGAGAACCTGGTATTCCGCCAGCCTTTCCCGGGACCGGGACTCGGCATCCGCATCATCGGCGAGGTGACGGCAGACAAAGTCCGCATTGTGCAGGACGCTGATGCCATCTACCGCGAGGAGATTGCAAAAGCCGGACTGGACCGTTCGATCGGTCAGTATTTTGCGGCGCTCACCAATATGAGAAGCGTCGGCGTCATGGGAGACGAGAGAACCTATGATTATGCAGTTGCACTGCGTGCTGTGAATACGGTGGATTTCATGACCGCGGAGGCGGCGGAGATCCCGTTCGAGGTGCTGCAGACGGTGATGAGCCGGATTATCAATGAGGTGCGCGGGGTGAATAGAGTATTCTATGATCTGACCAGTAAGCCACCGGGAACGATTGAGTTTGAGTAATGAAAATATATTGAGGAATGCCGTATTTATGCGGATTCTGAGGCTTTTCAAAAACGATTTGATAACAAAATGATAACACTGTGATAATTTGCATTATTGGAAAGTGATGCAAGTGGTTAACAGGTGCGGTTTCAGATAAGACAAAAAAGGTCTTGTCGAGCTAATGAAAAATATTAGCTTGGCAAGACCTTTTTCTTTGCTTTAAAGCAAGCCGGCTGAAACGATTCGAAGCGTATTATTTTTTCTTTTGTTTAGATTTGTTGATTTTTTTGCCTTCGGCGATAAGCATGTCGCTGGGTTCCGGAGGGATGACTTTTGCGAAATGAGTATGTGTTGTCTGATCAACAGTTGGATAGTGATAGCGCCAATGATCATATTCATCCTGGGTGATCTGTTTTGATTCCAGTGCCTCTGATTTATCCATCCAGTCCATCATCATGTCGTAGAGCTGGCTGCTGTCAGGAAAATGCTTTAAATCGAGATAAAGACGAGGCTGTCCGTCCTCTGCTTTCTCTATTTTGAGACCGTAGCGGTCTTCAAGAGTAAAAAGAGTATGCATCAGACCAACATAGGAATCAATATCCGGTACTTTCAGTGCTTCCGGATTTACATCAAATGTATCTGCAAGTGCCTTAATAAGATTGTCTTTTGGGACACGGGTTTCTTTTTCGTATTGAGCCATACGGACATCGGCTGATTTTTCATCAAAGCCAATCTGTCCTCCTACATATTTTTGAGTCATTCCGCGCTTGGTACGGAAGAAATGGATTCGTTCGCCTATTGCCATAGTAATTGCTCCTTTCGCTGTAAGAAAAATAAACCAGATTTATCACACCTGTATTTGTTTGACACTGTTTATTTTAACATATTTGTTTAGTACACTCAAGTATAAATTAAACAAAAAAGTTTAATTATTCACTTGACTTTAACAAAAATGTTTAGTAGTATGTATTTTACAAAGACTTAAACAAATTAGTTTAATCTAAAAACTGAATGATCGTCTGAGACATGATTATGACTCCGGAAAAGTATGCGATGATCAAATGGGAGCGTATGGAGGGAGCGGAAACGGCGCAGTCCAAAACAATCAATTAGGCCAAAGAAACTAGAGGTTACCCGCTAGGAAAGTGTCAAAGGGAAACGACAAGTATTACAATAACAGATTTAAGAAAAGGAAGGTAAGAAGGATTATGGAAAAAATGTTTTTAAGAGTTTCAGATGTGGAAGAGATTTTAGGAGTATCAGAAAGTTATGCTTATAAGCTGATCAGAAAGCTTAACAAAGAAATGCAGGATCTGGGATTTCAGACGATTCAGGGAAGAATTGATACAAAATTCTTCTATGAGCATTTTTATCAGACACAGAATTATGAAAGGAGAGATGCATAATGCCGGTTTATAAGAATGATAAGAATGGCACTTGGTATGCGATGGTGCGATACAAGGACTGGAAGGGACAGAATAAGCAGAAATGCCAGAGAGGTTTTGCAACAAGGCGTGAAGCTTTAGAATGGGAGGCTAAGTTCAAGTTGCAGAAGACCGCTGATATTGATATGACATTGGAAGCTTTCTACGAATTATATGAGCAGGATGTCAGACCAAGGCTCAAGGAAAATACATGGATGACAAAGAAGGTAATTATCGAGAAAAAGATTATTCCTTATTTAGGTAAAAGGAAGCTGTCGGAGATTACAGCAAAGGATGTGATTGACTGGCAGAATGAAATGATGAAACTGAAAAAGCCAAATGATGAGCCACTATCACAATGTTACCTGAAAACAATCCATGCGGAACTGAGTGCTTTATTCAATCACGCGGCAAAATATTATGAACTACATATCAATCCAGCAAGGAATGCCGGATGTATGGGACAGGAAGATATGAAAGAAATGTCGTTTTGGACAAAGGAAGAATATCTGAAATTTGCAGAAGCCATAATGGACTGCCCGATTTCCTATTATGCTTTTGAAATTTTTTACTGGTGCGGAATCCGCGAAGGAGAACTGCTTGCGCTTACTCCCGCAGACTTTGATTTTGATAAAGCAGTATTACGCATCAACAAATCATATCAGAGAATTCATGGTGAGGATGTAGTCACGACTCCGAAAACGAAAAAAAGCAATCGTATGATCAAGATGCCGGAATTCTTATGCGAGGAAATGAAGGACTGTCTGAAAATGTTCTATGACATAAAGCCGACAGACCGGATATTTCAGTCAATGTCAAAGCATGTACTTGCCACAGAGATGGAAAGAGGCTGCAAGGTTACTGGACTTAAGAAAATCAGAATCCATGATCTGCGTCACAGTCATGTTTCGTTTCTGATTAATAAAGGGTTTACAGCACTGGAAATTGGCAATCGTGTTGGTCATGAGTCAGAAAAGATAACCTATCGGTATGCACACCTGTTTCCAACGAAGCAGGATGAAATGGCAGATTTCCTTGACAATGAACGTGGTATGGATGTCAAAGATCAGGAGGAGGAAAAAGATGTCAGATAAAAATTTAGACCCAAAAGGACGTCATAGAAACAAAATCGTGGCATTCCGTGTTTCACCGGAAGAGGATGCATTGATTGAAAGAGCAGTGCATCTGTCTGGTCTCACAAAGCAGGATTTTATTATAAAAAGACTCCAGAACAAAGACATTGTTGTACAGGGAAATCCTAAGGTATTCAAAGCTTTAAAAGAAGAATTGAAAGGGGTGATGCAGGAACTTCAAAGAATTGCTTCCGGTGGAGCTGTTGATTCAGATCTGCTGGATATGATTCGCCTTATAACAGTTACGATGGAAGGTATGAAGAATGATAATGAATGGAAAATGTAAAAGAAAAATCCCTTGCTGGGAACAAGGGACTTTTCAAAAGCCGAAGCCTTTTTATACAACATCTAAAAAAAGTATAGCAAGACTTTCGGCTAAATTCAATGAAATTTTGAAAACAGGAGACGGAAAGTTATTGAACATATTTCATGAAGTAAAGTCCATGATATCTGTCAGGCAGGTGGCAGAATCCTATGGACTAAAAGTGAACAGAAATGGAATGGCATGTTGCCCATTTCATAATGATAAGCATCCAAGTATGAAATTAGATGTATCTCATTATTATTGTTTTGGATGCGGTGCGCATGGTGATGCAATCGGTTATGTGGCTGAAATGTTTTCTTTGTCACAGTATGATGCTGCTCGTAAAATCATCCATGATTTTAATCTTCCTATAGCAACAGAGGATTCGATTTCTGAGGATGAAAAAAATGCTTATCGAAAAATGGTAGAGCAGAATCAGTATGCAAAGACTGTAAAAAAGAAATTTGAAAACTGGGTAGATGAAACAATTGATCAACTGAAAGAATGCAAGTTCTTGATAGAAGAAGCGAAAGACCTGATTTTTACGAAAGAGCCGGGAACAGCAGTTATTTCGAATGGTTTTGCGTATATGCTCCATCAGCAGGAGAAGGTTGATTATTGGCTTGATATTCTTTGCATGGGAGATGAAGCGGATAAACGTCAACTCTTCCTGACTGATGGGAAGGAGGTGAGGCGGATTGCAGCAAACATTAAACGAGCAGGAGATGAAATCCTTGGCAGAAATCGAAAACGTGTTGGATAGTAATCCTTCTTATTCAACAGAAGATGTTCGTCAGATGCTTTCAACAGATGAAAAAGGCAGAGCGTATCAGAGCATTGATAACTGCATGATTGCTTTGCAAAATGATCCGGTGCTTGCCGGGGCAATCTGCCATAACGACCTTACATGCAAAACGGATATCATCAAAAATCTTGGATGGGATAAGCCAAAAGGAGGAGGAATCCGTGATGTGGATGTAGACCAGATTGACTGGTATCTGGAGCGTACCTATGGTCTTAAGAACTATAAAGCAATAGGAAAAGCGCTTAACATCATTGCCAGTCAGAATCATTTTCATCCGATAAAGGAACGTCTGGAATCACTTGAATGGGATGGAGTCAGTCGTATTGCTGATGTGCTTCCGAAGTATCTTGAAGCAGACAAGGGCGAGTATACCACTGAGGTTATACTGTTGCTCATGCAGGCGGCTATCCACAGAATTTATGATCTAGGATGTAAGTTTGAGATAATGGTATGCCTAGTCGGTGGACAGGGAGCCGGGAAATCTACTTTTTTCAGACTGCTGGCGATTGATGATGAGTGGTTTTCGGATGATCTGAGTAAACTTGGAGATGATAATATTTATCGAAAGCTGCAAGGTCACTGGATCATAGAAATGCCTGAAATGCTTGCCACGGTAAATGCAAAAACGGTAGAAGAAATCAAAGCGTTCTTAAGCAGACCGAAAGATAATTACAAGATTCCTTACGAGACACATCCAGAGGACAGACCAAGACAGTGTGTTTTTGTTGGTACAAGCAATACGCTTGATTTTCTCCCACTGGACAGAACCGGAAACCGCAGGTTCGCTCCTGTTATGGTTCATCCGGAACGCGTGGAGAAACACATTCTTGAGGATGAGCAGGAATCCCGTGAGTACATCATACAGCTTTGGGCAGAGATGATGGATTTCTATCGTAAACATAAGAATTATAAATTGAAACTTTCAAAAGACACGGAGGAATACTTAAAAGTAATGCAGAAGGAATTCATACCTGAGGATACAAAAGTGGGGCAGATTCAGGAGTGGCTTGATGATTGTTCGGAAGATTATGTGTGTACGTTTATGATCTACAGGGAAGCACTGAAACATGAATTTGACGAGCCAAAACAATGGGAACTGCGGGAGATTGGAGATATTCTGAACAACAGTATTGAAGGATGGAGTAAAGGACCACAGCATCGATTTGATACATACGGACCACAGAGAAGCTGGAAAAGAAATGAGCCATGCGGCGGATTTGTAAAAATACCGGATGACACAAAGCTGCCATTTGAGTAAAAAAGTTTTTTAGAGCCTGTTTACAAATTTTGTTTACAAGCCGGTGTAAACATGAGCGTAAACGCATTTGTTTACAGAAGAATCCTGATTTTTCAAGGGTTACAGGTCTTGTAAACGAAGTAAACAGGAAAAAATGAAAAGACAAAAAGTGGAAAATATTGTAAACGCGCTCTGTAAACGGGCAAAGAAATTCAGGGAAAGCAAGACAGGTCATATCGAATCGGATGTATATCTGTAAGATATGTTCTGTATACCTGGCAACAGCTTTAACGTTGGCAGAAGCTCTCCGCAGGAGTCCCTCGGAAGAGCGACTTATGTTTTGATACGCAGTGTCAAAACTAATAAGGAGTTACTTCTGGCAGAAGTAACAAGACTCCGGCGAATACGCCGGAACCCACTTAGGCGGGCGATACAAAAAAGAAAGGAGAAAATACCTATGGGCAAAACAATTTCATTTGTAAAAGGTAAAGGGAGTATATCCCATAATAATAGAGATTTTATTGCTGAGAATGTTGACCGTGATCGAACTGCGTGGAATGTCGAGTATATTAAGCAGCCAATCAGAGAGGCTTATGATCAGCTTTTTGGTGAGGCGATAGCAGAATATAATGCGAAACAGAAACGAAAAGACCGACAGGTCACAGATTATTTGAATGACATAAAGAATTCCAGAAATGGAGAGAAACAATTTTATGAGATTGTTGTACAGATTGGAAAGAAGGATGATACAGGTGTCCTTGATGCAGAGGGAAATTTATCTGTGGATGCAAAAGCAGCAAGTGAAATATTGGATGAATACGCCAGAAGTTTTCGGGAACGAAATCTGAATCTGTATTTGTTTAATGCTGTTCTCCACATGGATGAAGCTACACCACATTTGCACCTTGATTATATTCCTGTAGCGCATGGATATAAATCAAAACTACATACAAGAAACAGTCTTACTAAGGCTTTGCAGGAAATGGGAATTGCGCCGGCTGTTTCTAAGACAGATAATGAAACAACGCATTGGCAGGAAAGGGAGCGTGAATATATAAAGGGACTGTGTTTGGAACGGGAGATTGAAGTGGAAATCCTTGGCGTAAAACGTGATAATTATACAATTCCTGAGTATAAGGCAGCCATGCATGCTACAGAAGAATTGACGGCAGAACTTGAAAGCTTAAATGCCGAGAAACAGGAAGCGGAGAGCGTAATTGCATCAGTGGGTGCTGAAATTGCAGACGCAAGGGAAGAAGTTGAAGAAAGCAAAAAGCACCTTGATGAAATAAATGAGCAGATTGCAGACAAGGGAAAACGCTATGCGGTATATGAAAAGAAAATTGATAAAGTATTGGCTGCGGGAAAGCTTGTTGCAAAAGAGCTTACAGTGATTCGTAAGAATGCAAAACCACTCCCAACTATCCTTGGAAGCGAACCATCAGTTAAAATATCCGAGAAAGATTTTAACCGCGTTATGGATATGGCGCAGGCATCCGGGACTCTCGAAAAACTGAATGAGATCTATGATCGTGAGATGGAACACATGCAAGCAAAAAATGATAAGCTAACGGATCTGGTGAAGACATTGAAGAATAAAATACTGCAATATGATAAGTTCTTTGATGTGAAAGGACTCGTAGAAGAGTTCAGGGAATTTGCAAGACCGAAGCTTATAAAGGAGAGGATGCAGGATAAGCAGAAGAGTGTTGAAAACCAGAAACAGAACCAGGTAGTAAGTTCTATGCCAGGGAGGAAAAAGGATATTGCGATATAAAAACAAAAACGAAAGTATGTTCGATTATTTTGCTTGATTTTTTCTTACTTTAGCAGTAGAATGGGAAAAAACAGGTATAAAATTATTCCCAGGAGCGATTGATATGAAACAGGTACATATTAGAGTAGAAGATGAGTTATATGAGAAGCTGAATGCATATTCCCTACAGAGTGAACAGAGTATGCAGGACTGTGTCAGGGAAGCAGTAGCCTATTATGTAACAGATATAAAAAGAAAAAAGAAAGATACTTCAAATAAACAGTTTTCTTTTATTGATTTATTTGCAGGAATCGGAGGAATGAGAATTGCATTCGATAGAGCTGGAGGACACTGTGTTTATTCAAATGAATGGAATAAATACAGTCAACAGACATATTTTGCGAACTTTGGTGAGCAGCCTGATGGTGACATTACACAGGTAAATGAGAAAGATATACCAGATCATGATATACTGGTTGCGGGATTTCCCTGCCAGCCGTTTTCGATTGCCGGGGTTTCCAAAAAAAACAGTTTGGGGCGGGAAACAGGATTTGCGGATAAAACACAGGGAACTTTGTTTTTTGACGTTTGCCGTATTTTGAAAGAAAAGCGTCCGAAAGCATTTATGTTGGAAAATGTTAAAAATCTTTGCAGCCATGATAAAGGGAAAACCTTTCAGGTTATAAAAGAATCGCTGGATGAACTGAATTATGAAGTATTTTATGATATTCTTGATGGTCAGAATTATGTCCCACAGCATAGGGAAAGAATCATTATTGTTGGATTTGACAGAGAAAGGTATGGGAAAGATATTGATTTCAAATTTAATTTGACACCAAGAAATCCCAAGCCGGTTATGCGTGACATTTTGGAAAAGGAAGTTGAAGCGAAATATACTTTGTCAGATAAGTTATGGGTATATCTGCAAAATTATGCTGCAAAACACAAAGCGGCTGGTAACGGTTTTGGTTATGGAATAGCACCATTAGATGGAGTATCGAGAACGATAAGTGCCAGGTATTATAAGGATGGTTCTGAGATACTGATTGCACAGGAAGGGAAAAATCCAAGGAGGCTTACACCGAGAGAGTGTGCGAGATTACAGGGATTTCCTGACAGTTTCAAGATTCCAGTATCAGATACACAGGCATATAGACAGTTTGGCAACTCAGTTGTTGTACCTTTGATGGAAAATGTTGCAAAGCTGATAGTTGAGAAACTTGAATATATGGATACAATAAAAGAAGATGAAACGCGAAGGATGGTGATTTAATGTCAACAGAGTATTCTAATCGTGCCATTCAGGCGGTATTAAATGGTGAGATAGGATTTTGTAAATTCCTTTCAGCAAATGATACTGGTAAAACAGGAGGACATCAGGCTGGTATTTACATTCCAAAATCATCTGTAAAAATTTTATTTTCGGAACCGGGGCAAAAAGGTGAAAATAAGGATAAATGGGTAAAGGTAAAGTGGCAGGATGATTTTGTAACAGATACCCGTTTTATTTACTATGGAAAAGGGACAAGAAACGAGTATCGCATTACAAATTTTGGAAGAGATTTTCCGTTTTTATCGATAGAATATACAGGAGCATTGTTTGTATTTGTTAAAACAGATGAAGAAAATTATCTGGGATATATGTTAAATTCTGATGATGATATAGAAGTGTTTTTAAGCGCATTTGGTCTCAGTCCAACAGAGACAAACTGTTTAATTGATATAGGTGGAATTCAGCCGGAAGCACATGAACAGATTGCAATTCAGGAGTTTATCAGCAATCTGGATGTTGATTTCCCTGCTTCCGAGATTATGTCGGCAGCTGCAAGAAATATCCAGAATAGAGTATATGATCATACTGAATACATACAAACAAATCCTGACAGAAAGATTATTGACTGGACAAACATGGAATATACATTGTTTCGTGCACTTGAGTATGATAGATATGGAGATATTATTACCAAGGGATTTACTTCTGTAGATGAATTTGTAAATGTGGCTAATATGGTATTGAACAGGAGAAAGAGCAGGGCAGGAAAAAGTCTGGAACATCATCTCGCCGCGATATTTGATGGGAATGAACTGGAGTATTCAGCTCAGGCTGTAACAGAGGGAAATAAAAAGCCGGATTTCATCTTCCCGTCTAAGGAAGCCTATCATAACAGTAGATTTTCCGTAGACAGTTTGATTTCACTGGCTGCAAAGACAACTTGTAAAGATCGGTGGAGGCAGGTGATCAATGAGGCTGACAGATTAAAAGGCAGACCAAAGTATTTATGTACTCTTCAGCAGGGCATATCTGGTGCACAGATGGATGAAATGCAGGCAGAAAATGTAATACTTGTTGTTCCACAGCCATACATCAAAACATATCCTTCTGACAGACAGGACAGAATATGGACATTATCAAGGTTTGTACAGTATGTGAAGGCAATAGAAGGAAAATAAAATGGATATAGTAACACCGGAACAGCGAAGTAAAAATATGGCTGCTATTCGATCAAAAGATACGAAACCGGAAGTATATTTTCGCAAGTTGCTGTTTGCAAAAGGATACAGATACAGTCTAAATTCAAAAAAGATTCCAGGTCATCCTGATATTTATTTAAGGAAATATAATACAGCCGTGTTTATTCATGGCTGTTTCTGGCACAGACACAAAGACTGTAAGTTTGCATATATGCCAAAGTCTAAAGTTGAGTTTTGGCAAAACAAATTTGATGCAAACCAGAAAAGAGATTTTGTTGTAAGAAATGAATTACAGGAAAAGAAGATAAAATGTCTTGTAGTATGGGAATGTTCAATCAAAAAGATGCAAAAGAGTGAAGAAATTCAAATTGATATTCTTAACAAAGTATCAGATTTTCTTGCATCAGAAGACTGCTTTATGGAACTGTAACTATTAATTTACTAGGGAAAGAAATCCTGATATTTAGATTATATGAGGTAAATGATCCGAGGGAATTGACTCCGCGTATTTTTTTATGAGAATAAATTGAGGTTAATTGATATAAAAAGAAAACAGACTTGACAAAATAAAGATAAAATGTAAAAATAATATAAAGATGTGTGCGGAGGTGAAAAAATATATGACATTAAACGAAAATGTAATGACAACGATGACAATGATTGGTAAAGCGATTGAAAAGGGGGCGGTTGAAGATATTAAATCGTATCTTCAGACGTGTGATACAATTACTACAAATGGAATGCCGGGAGTCAGGGCTGATAAAATAAATACTAATCTTAGCAAAATGGTAGCTTCTGAAAATATTGAAATCAAGTTGTTTAAGAGAAGTTCGTGGAAAGGTGTATTGGTTGTTGATAAAGGAAATAAAATGCTATTCTCCGTTTGCACCCAAAATACACTCGAAAGGATTGTAAAAAATAAAAATCGCAAAAGCCCTCATTATGCCCAAACTATGGTTAACACTGTAAACAAAGATGAAAAAGCAGAGATTAAGCAGATGAGTATTTCTGATTTTAATCCTTTATTTGCAGTGGAATTTACGGACGACGATTTTGAAAAAGATTTTTTTTCAATCATGGAAGAAGCGATTAATGAGTTTGAGGATTATAGATTCTGGGTAGTTTCATATGAGGTAGAACATTTTGTAATGAAAAGCATATCAGCAATATTGATGGATAGGGATTTTGACAAGGTTCAGGAAGTATCAATTCTGGAGACTTTGAAACCAAATTTTGGAGATCTTACTGTTGTAGAGCCAAAGCAGGAGAAGAAAAAAGATGTGCGTAGCTTACTTTCAGTGAAGGCTGGAATTTCATCAAGTAAGTCAACTGAACCAGAAAGACATACTGAAATATTGCCGAAGTCTGTAGAGGAGAATAAGGAAGCATAAGTTCTTCGGTGGTGTAAAAACAAAATTATGTTTCCTGCACGAGTATGAATACACAAAAATTTAATGGTCAGAGATTAAAAGAGGCTCTTCAATTTAGAGAAAAAAAGATGACGGAACTTGCTGACGAGACTGGAATTAGTAAACAGTCATTGTCACTTTATGCAAATGCCGGAAATGTACCTCCGTATGATAATGTTATAAAAATAGCTAAGGCACTTGACTTTCCAACAGATTTTTTCATGTCAGAAGATTTATGTACAGTAACAACAGGAAATACATACTTCAGGTCTCAGGCATCTACAACAAAAAAAGCCCGAAATGCCCAAAAAATTAAGCTTGAGTATGTTTCTAAGATGTATGAAGTAATTTTGAATTATATAAATGTTCCAGAAGTAAATTTACCAGATACTTCTGATATAAATATTCCGGAAGAAGCTGCAAAAGCTGATTCAGAGCAGGTTTCTGCCGAAATTGAAAAGGTAGCGATGGCGGTTCGTAGGCATTGGAATCTTGGAAATGGTCCAATAGATAATTTACAGTATGAACTTCAGTCTAATGGAATAATTGTCACTGGATTCAGAGATGTAGATGTTGATATTGATGCATTTAGTCAGCAGATTACAGTTGGTGGTAAAGTTGTTTATATAATTGCATTAGCTATTGGTACTAAACCAATTGAAAGGCTCAGGTTTGATATGGCTCATGAACTAGGACATATTTTAATGCATATTTGGGGAGAAGATAATGAAGACATATCAAAAGAAGAGTTTAATGTAAGGGAAAAACAGGCCAATATGTTTGCAAGTGCTTTATTGTTACCTAAAGATACATTTTCAAAGTCAGTTTCAGCTTATCCTACAAATATAGATTATTACATTGCATTAAAGAAAAAATGGAAAGTATCGATGCAGGCAATGATGTACAGAACCAGACAGTTAGAAATAATTTCTGCAAACCAGTTCCAATATATGATGCGTATTATGTCTAAAAATGGAACCAGGACGCATGAACCAGGAGATAAGCCAGGAGAGATTGGTGATACAATTTTTCAGGCAGCATTGGATATGCTTTTTGAAGGAGGGTATCTTACAGTAAAAGAATTATTAAAAGAATTTGGTCGGTATGGAATCTTTCTTTCACAGAAGGATTTAGAAAATCTTATGTATTTGAGAGAAGGAACTTTGAATCAGGATTCTAAAGTCATACCATTTATGACTATAAAAAGTGATATGGAGTAATATTGTCAATTAAAGTAATGAGAGAGGGGTATTATGAGTGTAGAACAAGCACAAAGAACAGTAAATCAAATTGATAGAGAAATAGCTGATTTAGAAAAGAAAATGGCTGAATTAGTAAAGAAAGAAGCTGAAAAGACGAAGAAGATAGGTGATGTTAATCGTAGTATTACAAAGAATACATCGCAAAGTACTTTGAATTCTAAGGTGCGACAGATTGAAAGTTATCAAAAGGATCTTTCAAAGATCTTATCGGATAAAGCAGCAATTAATCAAAAGCTGGCAGATAAAAGAAAACGTCGAGTAGATGCTGCTGGAAAGTTACAAAAAGAGGAATTGTTGCAGGCAAAAAAGGCAGAAAAACAGCAAAAAGATATATATACTGCATATGAAAATCAGATTAAAGAATTGACTAATCAAATTCGAATGTCTGAGGTTGCAGTGAAAAGTGAAAAAAGTATATTTGATTCTGAATCTGAAGAGGAATATGATGTATTTGTTTCACATGCAACTGAAGATAAAGAAAGTTTTGCAGATGAATTTGTGGATATTTTGCAACAGAAATATAATCTTAAAGTGTGGTATGACGCTGTTTCAATAAAATGGGGAGATAGTATACGTGCTGAAATAGATAAAGGATTGAAAAAGGCAAAATTCGGGGTTGTAATATTATCGCGTAGTTATATAAGTAAATACTGGACAAACTATGAATTGGAAGGTCTTTTTCAAAGAGAATCAAATGGGGGAAAATTAATTCTTCCTATATGGCATAATATTACTAAACAGGAAGTTCAAAAATTTAGTCCTTCCTTGGCTGGTAAAATGGCAATGAGTACTGCTATTATGACACCAGATGAAATTGCAGAGAAATTAATTGAGTTACTATAATTTAGCTATGATTGATTAAAGCGAATGGAAGTGGTGTTGCAACAAGTGAATATTTATACACAAGATATTGCTCATGTCATAGAAAATCGGATTTTAAGGAGAAATAAAATGAAATTAATGACAATTTTTAACAATAAAGGAGGGGTTGGAAAAACCACCTTATTGTATCATTTAGCAAGTGTTTTGGCAGAAATGGGGAAAAAGGTTTTACTTATCGATTTAGATCCTCAATGTAATTTATCTTTATATGGTATTGAAATAGAGCATTTGCATGAAATTTGGCGAAAAGAAGATATATTCTTTGATGAAGGTTTCAATTATGGAAAGAAAACTATGACTAAAGAACAGTTTGATGCCTTTTCAAGGGAAGCACATACTATTCACTTTATACTGAAGCCAACAGAAGATGGTGAGGGAGAAATAGAAAATTATTCAAATCCTATAAATATAGCCCCCAATTTGGATATGATACCAGGACGATTGACATTGTATACTTATGAAAATAAAATTGCTTCAAGATGGAATGACGTTTATGCAGGGGAAGCATTAGCGGTAAGAACAATAACAAGAATAAGAGAAATTGCTAAAATGTATTCTGAAATGAATGAATATGATTATGTGCTTCTTGATACATCACCAAGTCTCGGTGCGTTAAATAAGACTATCATAATGACGGCTGATGGATTTATAATTCCAGCATTACCAGATATGTTTTCATTATATGGGATTAGAAACATTGGAAAAAGTTTAGTATCATGGAAAAAAGAATTAGACACGATATTTGCGTTGATTTCAGAGGAAAAAAGAAAATTGTTTCCAGCACATCCAGTGCAGTTTTTTGGATATACGATTTATAATGCAAAAAAAGCAACTTCAAAGAATGTAGGAAATCTTGGATTAGCGCAAGCTCATTATAACTATTATAAGCAAATACCAAATGCAATACGTGAAAATATACCTGATACATTGAGAAGTATTTTATCAGAAGATGAAATAGATGCACCAATAGGTAATTTGTCTGTAATGCATTCACATAATACGTTTCCTTCAACAGCACAAAAGTATAGAGTCCCTATTTGGAAGATCCCAGATTGTGAGCTTGATGAAGAGGATAGAAGTACAGTTTCAGGTAATAGACAAAAGTATTATGAAACATATGAAAAGTATCGTGAATTTGCAGAGGATTTTATAGGAAGAGCTGAGAGGATAAACGAATAGTGGATGAAATTATTACAATATATAAAGAGGAAAAATTTAAGATTGAACAATTTTTAAAGCGTCTAGTTAATTTTTTTCAAGATAATCCCGACCTACATAAAGAACCGTTGCCAGTTGTTCATTCTGTAAAATATCGAATGAAGAATGAACAGCATTTAGCAGATAAAGTTGAAAGAAAGAAAGCGTTAGGTGTAGAGTTAACAAAGGATAATTTGTTTGAAGAAATAACAGATTTAGCAGGAATTAGGGTGCTTCATCTATATTCAGAACAATTGAAAGATATTCATAATGCTATAATGCAGGAAGTTAATAATGGTGATTTAGTTCTATATGAAACTCCGAAGGCGTATACATGGGATATTGATTTGAAATCATTTTATGAAGGTTTAGGTATTCAAACTATTGTGAAACCATCTTATTATACTAGTGTGCATTATGTGGTAATGCCTAAAAAGGGTAGTGAAATAAAGTGTGAAATACAAGTAAGAACTTTGTATGAAGAAGTGTGGGGGGAAATAGATCACAGTATGAATTACCCTTATGAATGTGAGAGTCTTGCATGCAAAGAACAACTAAAGGTACTAGCACAATTAACAGCAGCAGGAACTCGTTTGGCAAATTCTATAGTAAAGAGTAAAGGAGAATATGATATGCTAAAGGAGAAAGATGAAAAGTATGCCATTTGAATAAATAACAATATATATGGATGATTTCAATATTTGATAACAGAATGTTGATAACAATTTGATAACATTAGCTCATACAGCACATGTGACTGGTGCAGATGAAACCAAATGGAGTCAAATCGTAACAGAGTACCCCAACAAAAATGTTTAAGACGAGGATTAAGTTAGGGAGTTTGAATAAGGTAAAAACAGCGGGAAGCCAGTGTTTATGCGGCTTCCCGTTTTCTGTGCTTGCAAAATGCTTGCAGTTTTTTAAAAGAAATAGGGAGAAAACATTTGATAAAAGTTATCATTTTAGGTAATCGGTTCCCCAATCACACATGGCATCAAGAATAGGAGCAAGCGTCTGACCAAAGTCAGTCAATGAATATTCTGTTTTGGGTGGAACAACTGGATATACAGTTCTGTTAATCAATCCATCTTTTTCTAATTCTCGTAATTGTTGGGCAAGCATTTTATCGGTTGCATTTGGAATTCTTTTGTGAATTTCACTATAGCGTAGAGTTTGACTCATTAAATGCCAAAGAATGACCGCTTTATATTTTCCTCCGATTAATTGTATAGTAGCTTCAACGGGACAATTAAATGTATTTTTACATATTGATTTCATGATAAACAACTCCTTACTTACTTTTTGGATAGTATATACCCCAAAAGTGCGTTCTTGTCATTTTGATTGTTTGAGATATAATTATAATACAGACCGGTCGAAGATACAATAGAAAGGCAGGAATAGTGAAATGAATTTTTTAGATATTGCAAAAACTCGTTATTCTGTCCGTAGTTATAAGGATAAGAGAGTTGAAAAGGAAAAATTGGAACAGATATTAGAAGCTGCACATGTAGCTCCAACAGCAGCAAATTTACAACCTGTAAGATTATTGGTAGTTCAGGAAAAAGAAGGGTTAGATAAGATTGGTGAAGCGGCAAACATTTATAGTGCTCCGCTTGCAATTATTGTTTGCAGTGATCATTCAATTGCATGGAAAAGACCATTTGATAATAAACAAACGACAGATATTGATGCATCAATTGTTACTGATCACATGATGTTGGAAGCTACGGAATTGGGATTAGGAACTGTATGGGTATGTTATTTTAAACCTGATATTATAAAAAAGGAGTTTGAATTGCCAGATACACTTGAACCAGTCAATATATTGTTGATTGGATATTCTGATGAAGAGCCAATGCCTTTAAATCGGCATAGCAAAACCCGTATTCCTTTAGCCCAATTAGTTTCTTACGAAATGCTTGGAAATTAATGTGTTAAAAATTAATGAGGGGTTGTCTTCGAGATGACAGCCCCTTAGAAAAATAAGTGTATGTTTATAATGATGAACTGTTAATCAGAGTCGTTAACCACTTTAAATTGAGATAATAACAGGTTTTTTCTTTAATTCTTATACGTTATCTTAGAATTGATTTTTGAGATACGTCTTTTCCAAATTATAAATTGAATTACCAATACAATTATAAAAATGGC
>OFMA01000251.1_pt1 | contig 41986 bp, 28 predicted proteins | sample 1541011 | NCBI WGS metagenome assembly OFMA01 (sample SAMN04209225, study PRJEB22552) | human gut metagenome | biome: gut; material: feces | host: Homo sapiens | place: USA: Oklahoma
TCATAGACAAATAGTCTATATCCTGAATATTTCTGCTCCACACTTCTCTTAAATCATTACCTGTAGATTATGGGTATTCAAAAAAAATTTAAATATTAAGGAGGAAAAATAAATGGCATTTTCAATTGACGGTATTGTAATTGACAGAATTCAAATGGGTATCGCAGAAGATTTCTCAGGTAACGTATTATACACTTTAACTCAGTTATCTGATGCAGAAATCGAAGTTACAGCAGAAAGTAAGGAAGCAAAGGATGCTAACGGCACACTCATTAAGACTTTCTATACTGGTAAGACTGGTAAATTTACAGCTAATAATGCAATTTTAGACTTTAACTTAATGGCAGAAGCTTCAGGAACACCTAAGCAGGTTGCTTCAGGAACATCTAAGATTGTTATGCCGGGTGTAAAGACTGTAAAGGTTGGAGAAGCTTCTGTTGATTTAAAAAATGCTAAGGATGGCACTGTAAGAGTAATTGGTGTATCTGGAAGCGGAAGCTTAGTTAAAAATTATAATAAGGATACAGAAGCAAGTGAAACTGCATTCTCAATTACTGGTACAACTTTAAAATTACCAACAGACACTACACCAGTAGAATTTGTTGTTAAGTATGAAAGAGAAGTAGAAAGCGGTATTAGAGTTTCTAACAAAGCCAACAAGTTCCCAAGAACTGTTAAATTAACTTTAAAGGCATTAGCTGTAGACCCATGTTCAGCTGACCAAGTAAGAGCTTGCTTAATTGTATTACCAAGCTTCCAAGTTTCACCAGAAACTACTATTTCTTTACAGACTGACCAGAAGCTCCAATATACTGGAAATCTTCAAGTTGACTATTGCTCAGCAGACAAAGAGTAACCATTTGTATTTTAACAAATACAAATAACAGCTCCGCATATAAAGCAATTTGTATGTAAAAAAATTATGAATAATAAAACATAATTATAGAAACCACAACAATTGCGGGTAATTCCTAAAGCTAATTAAACCACAACGTAGATATGAAATAAAATCAAGCGTGATGGTTGTGAAAACAGAAAAAATTAATTAGATTGTATATGGTTAAATCCTAAGTACTATTATAATGGATGTTCTCGCAGCATATATTTGAATAAAATACTGTTCAACGACTATTGCTGAAAAGCAAGTAGGGTCAAGCGACCTGAAATGAGTGGCTCTGTATGAAAAATACAGATGATGATATAGTCTCCTCTCATATGAAAGTATGAGGAGTTCATAAGAGAACCGAATGAGAATAGCGACCTCATTTGAAGAAAAAGGTTATATAGCATTTATTTTGCTGAAGACGATGTAGAAGAATAATTATCTTAAATTAATTTTAGTCTAGTAAGATTTACTTCTTACTAGACTATTCATTATTATATTCAATAATGAGAGACGAGGAAACCCCCGTCTCGTTTTTGATTATTGAATATAAATAAATTTAATAAAAAAGGAGATTTTTTATATGGCAAGAATGATTAAAAGAAAATGTTGTATGTGTGGCAAGGAATATGAAACATATTGCCCTTCTTGCAGAGAAGCTGCATACCAGCCATCATGGCTAAATAGTTTTGATACAGAAAACTGTGCAAAGGTCTATGAGGCATGTGCTGGATATAGTGGTCATGCATACACAAAAGAAGAAGCAAACGTTCTTTTAAGAATGTGTGATTTATCTGGCAGAGCTAACTTCACAGAATCTACTCAAAGAATTCTTAATGAATTACTTCCCGAAGAAAAGAAAGAAGAATCTGTGGGAAAAACTAATGAAGAAACTGTCGAAGAAAGTCATACAGATAGTACACAAAATGACAAGGTAGAAAAACATGTCACTAAGAAGTCTGTGTATAACAGAAACAAGAAGAACAGAAAAAGATAGAGTGATTTAAGGTGAATAGTATAACGTTATACATAAAAAATAGAATACGTAAAACTATAACATCAGGCTACATGGCTCACTCTGAGTTTATGTAGCCTTTTTTTGCTTTAAAAAATAAATACAAAGGAGAAAAACAGAAATGACAAAAGAATTTATGACAAGTGGATTAACAGGAAAGGAATATTGCCCAAATGATGTAATTAGGATTGTTAATGTATATCAAGCGACATTATATTGGACATTTGGTTTAGAACCATTAGAAATCTATCCTAGCAGAGATTTTAAGACAGGGAAACCTATTCTTGTATTCTTGTTTGATAAAGAAAGAAGCCAAGAGCTTTATAAGAAGTGGTGTAATTTCGAATTAAAATAATATAGATAAAGGAGTAAATGGATAAAAATGGATAAAGAATTAAAATTAATCTCCCCTATTGCTCCAACTGTAAACCATTATATGAATTATAGGGTTGGAAAAATGAGAGGAAAAAATATGGTAATCCCCTACCCTTCTAAGGAAACAAAGGAATACAAAAAGTGTTTCATTCCATATGTAAAGGAACAGGCAAAGCTTCAGGGGTGGGTTTTTGATGAAACAGGAACACAACATTATTACGTTTTTTGGACTGTATATTTTCCAAGAGTAGATATGGACGTTGCAAACCAAGATAAGGTTATTATTGACTCAATTACAGAATCAGAGGCTGTATGGAAAGATGATAATGTTGTATTAAACAGAGTTGAGCATATTTATTACGATACAAAGAATCCAAGAATTGAACTTACAATTAAGCCAGCAGAGTATATTGGTATTTTTAACAACTTAGAAGAATTAAATAAGTTCGAAGATAGATGTAAGAATTGTAGTAGATATAAAAGAAACTGTTCTATCTTAAATAAAGCGAAACAAGGTAGAATTCAGGAAGAAATCAATAGTCTTGAATGTTTAAAATATAAGACTAAACAAAATTAGAGAAAAGAGGATATAAGAATGGATACAAAGAATACAGTTAAGATTGAAGATATTTATGATAAGAATTTAAACGAAGTTTTAGACATGGTTGAATTTGAGAAGCATGTTCCAATCAGAAATCAGGTGGCTACTATTAATGCATTAGTAAGAATTATTTTAGAAAAAGATGAATATGGCTTATTTACGTATAATTCAGTAACGAAAGATATCATGGCAAAGGTTGCTTTCATTTCATTAGCTACAAACATTCAATTATTAGATGATGATTATGATAACTATGATATTTTAAATAAGACTGGCTTGCTTGATTATATTGAAGGTTATTATGATGAAGATTATTGTGACTTTAATATGTTTTATAATATGTTAGACGCAAGAATCAAAGATATTATGAGAGATAATAGTGTTGAGCATATTCTTGCTGAAAGAAGTAATGATATGATTATCAGCATTAACAGAATGTTTAGACATATCAATAAGATGATTGATAAGGGAGACCCTAACAAAATGGCTAAATACTTATCAAAAGGAATTGAAGCAATTGCAAATAAATTACTAGATTTAAGTGCTTTAGATGTTGCTGAAAAATTAAAGGAAGAACTTAATATGGGCATTAAAAATAATGATGTAAATAATGATATTAAAATTACTGAAGAAAACAAGGAATCTAAAGAAGACAAGGTAAATTAATATGGTTAATTTAAATGTTTTAGTAACAAGAATGAAAGGTTCTTCAGCAAGCATAGACAAATTCTGTAATATTAGAAAATATATTCCAGTTGAAGAGAAATTTAAATTCATTAAAGAATATGATGAATTATTAAAGAAGCATATTGATGATTATAAGAATTATGAGTCATTTATTGCTTTTATTATGTTTAATTTATTAGCAGTAAAATATTATACAGATATTGACATTGAGCTTACATATTCTGAATTCGATGTCCTTCAAGAGTACGGAATTATTGATAAGATTATGGAGTCGGTCGGTTCAGACTACTCTCTCCTACTTAGTATTGCAAAAATGGGAGATGGAGATAACGAAGATTAACAAATAAAAATAATATAAGGAGGAGCATATCATGGGAAAAGTTAAAAAAATCAATTTGACACAGATAAAAAACGATATAATAAAGCAAACTATAAATGAATATGGAGAAGCTGGAAAAAAAGCAATGAAAGAAATAAGGACTTCAATTGTTGATGAATGGTTTGGCGAATTTAGTTCATCTTCCATGAATGCTGCTACAAAATATACATATTACCCTAGATGTTATAATAATGGAACTGGAATTATTTATATAAATTCATTTGTTGATACAGAAGCTTACAAAAAGAAGCCAAAGGCACAGGCTTGGATGGAGCATCACTATAATGATGGTGATAATTCAGGGGGTGGAAGTAAACATTGGAAAACATCTGAAGAATATGTATTACAACTTCAGCTTGTCGAAGGTATTATTGGACTTCCAGCAAAAAGTACATATAGAGATATTAAATGGAAGAATCATAATTTTCATAAAAGAGAAGTTGGTTTGAGAACATATATTTTTAATCATCCATCATGGAGTCAATTTCAAACCCTTGTAGACAAATATAAATAAGAAAGGAAGTGAATGATAATGGCACAAGTAGCAAGAGCACAAGCCGTCATTGACTTGATAGTAAATGATAAAGGAGTTGCCGAACAAATTAAACGTACGTTTGAAGATGCAGAGAGAAAGGTAATGGCAAACGGAGAAGTATTTCAATTAAAAGTTGATGACTCTGACTTTATAGACAAATTCAAAAAAATAAAAGAAATCTCAGGTAATGGAAACAAAATTATTATTGATTTTGACGATACTTCTTTTAAGAACGCATTTGGCTCTGCTTCAAAAGAAATGCAGAACAGCATGGCTATTCTTAAGGATTTTATAGTTGATATTGTAAAAGTATTTAATGGCAATAGTGGTCTTAGTAACAATTTTGGTGAGGTAAGAAAACTTTATGACAAAATTATAAATGAAGAAGATAAATTAGCTAAAATAGATAGAGATAATCTTAAAGAAAGTTTTAAAAGTTACAAAAAAAATGGAAGTGAAGAAAATCGAAATAAATTCATGGCAGCTTATGAAGAATATTTTGAAAATACTCCTTCTGATGATAAAAATTTTAAATTTACATATAATAAAAAAAAATATAGTTTTGATGATTTAAAAAAAGAATATAATAGTTTAGATGATTCATTTGCTTCGTTGGGTGTCTCTGGTGATGTTCTTGATTCTATTATTGACCCAATTAAAGAATCATTTAGAACTGCAAAAAGAGAATTAGAAAATGAAATTGCAGAATTAAAAAATCAAGCTAAAAATATTATAAATCCAGTAAAAGCAGAAGAAAACAAAACAGACGGTAATGGTAATGGAGATTATTCAAATATTAATATTGCCCCTGCAAATCTTGATGAATTTTATGCAAAAATTGAACAACATGGAACTGTAAAGATAGCAGTTAAGCCAGCTAATCTTGAAGAATTCTATGATGATATTGACGAGTATCAGTCAAAGAACGGTAGTGCAATTTCAAAAAAAGATAAAGGTGTTTATAAAGATGTTGTAAAATTAATGAAGGACTATAAAGATTTAAGTCCAGAGGATTTAATTAATGAACAAAGAAAACTTCTTAATGAAGCAATGAAAGGAACTGACACTCCTTTATCGAATGACCAAGTTAAACAGTTGGTCGCTTTGAGAGAACTTTATAAAAAAAAAGGAGTTGACTCTAACGCTTTTAAACCATCAAAGTATTTGTTAAATGCTGGAAGAGATGATTTTGACAATATAATGCCGGGATATTCTGACATTAAAGAGTCTTTTGAGAATACAGCTAAAAAATATGTAAATGCAGGAACAATTCCTGTTAAAGTTACTCCATTAAACTTAAATAGCTTTTTTGATAAGTTAAAAGCAGAAGCTAACAAAGAAGAAATTGGAATTAATGTTACAGCTGATAATGTCAACACTTCAAATGTAAGTTCAAATATTGCTGAGAATACAAGAAAACTTCAAGAGCAAGAAAAATTACTTAAAAAGATTAGTTCTCTTGATGACATTATTGAAAAAGGTGACATTGATGTACTTAAAAATTTTGATGAAAATGGAAAGTTATTCAGTAAATATATAGATGATAAAGATTTAACATCATCAAATAAAACAGTGACAAAAAAATCAATCGATAAATTGATTAAAAATTTTAATCCAGAAAATTCATCTGAAGAAGATATGAAAAAGATTGCATCATATCTTAATGCATATAAAAATCCAAACAATTTAAAGGAAAGTTCATTTAAAGACAATAAAGGATTATGGCAAAGAGTTAATTTTATAATTGATAACGCTAAGAATTCGCTGGATGCATATATTGAAAAAGAAAAGCTTTTAAAAGAACACAGCGAAGAATTAAATGACATTATTGAAAATAATAAAAAACAAAATATTAATAATGCTAATAGTGCAAACAAACAAAAACATACCCCAGTGATTAAACAAGACACACCCCCTGCTCCAAAAGAAATTGAACAGTCAATTGAAAAGAATGTTATATTTAAAGCCTCTTTTGATGAAACTTCAATAGAATCTTTAAAGGGTAGTGCAAATACATTAAAACAGGATATTGAAAATTTAGTTAGTCCTATTGAAGTGAGCTTTAAAGAATCGAGTGTAAATAATATTACAAGTGTAATAGGTGAAGAATTAAGTAAGTTAAGAATTCTAAATGGAAATAAAACTACAACAGAAAAGATAGAAACAGAACTTCCAGATAACAATTCAGATTTAACTTCGGGATTAAAAGATATTGAAGCAACAATTTCTAATGTAGTAAATGGAATCCGAAACATTACTCAGGAATATAATACTTCAGTGTCTAGTATACAAGGTGGTATTGAAGAGCAAAAGAAATCAATAGAAAGTATCGGAGATTCTGTTGAGAAAGCATTAAAATCTATAGAGCCTTTAAATAAAGGAATGGAAGAGACTGCTTCAGCATATAAGAAGACAATCGAAGAAGCAAATCAAATAAGTGAAGGCTTAGAAAAACGTATTAAGGCTTTTGAAGAATACCAAAAAGAAAAAGCAAAATTTGAAAAAGAGATTCAAAAGTCTGAAGAAGAATCTGACAAAAAAGAAGGTACAACTTCTAATAAATCTTCAAAAAATAGAGAGCCAAAAGAAAAAGAAAGTTACTACGATAAGACTGTTAAAAAGATAAAAGATGGATTTGATAAAACAACTTTTGCTAAAGACAATATTTATGCTCTTGATGAAAATTCTTTTGAAGAAATGGCCAACGGAACTGTTAAGTTTGTTGCTGAATTAAAGTTAGCAAATAATGAAGTAGAACGACTTGTTTTTAATGTTGGAGAAGCAGATTCTATTTTAACAAAAAATGGAAGCATTCGAAAAGATTTTCTTAAAAACAGTGGTGTATTAGAAAAACAACCAGAGATTTCTATTGTTAGTGAACAAGAAGAAAATAAGATAAAAGAAACAGCAATTGAAATTGATGGACTTGAAAATAAAGTTGATGAATTAAAGAAGATTGCTTCTAATACATCTGGGTTCAACATTATTGATGAAGACAAACTTAAAGAAGACGAAGATGGATTTGTAAGATTTTCAGCTACTGTGGCTGATACAAAAGGTAAATTAAAAGAGCTTTATTTTGAAGTACAAGACCTCACCCATATTGCCAAACAGGACGGAGGTTTTACTACTACATTTAAAAATTCTGGTTTAACTAAAGAAACAATTGAAAAAAATAAAGCAAAAAGTGATAAGAAGAATCTTGAAATTAGCCAAAAGGAAGCTTTAGAACAGTTAAAGAATGCTTCAATAAGTTCAGATTTCTTTAACTTAAAATCCTCTAAGTTTGATAATAGTGGTTTCTTAACATTTATTGGATATTTAGAAGATGCTGATGGAAAAGTAAAGGAATTATCATATTCAGCAAAAGAATTAAAGGATGTATTAAATTCAGACGGAACTTTGAATGAAAACTTTATTAAAGAAGGAAACATTACAAAACTTGAAGAAATTCTTGAAAAATTTAAAGTTCAATTGGCTGAAAATAAAACGAACGAAGCACTTGGAGTTGAAGACGAAGAAGGTATTAAAAACGCTTCCAGATTAGAAGCTGATTTTAAAACAAATGTTAATTCAGCAAATTTGAGTTTAGAGAAACAGCAAGAATTATTGCTTAAATTTTCACAAATAAAAGCAAGCCATGTTGAAAAATTTGATTTAGAAGATAAGAAGAACGGCTCAGCAAGAAACAAAGCCAATAAGACATTGACTAATTATGAAAACATTTTAGAACATGTTGGATATACTGGAAATGAAGAGACTAACTATGAGAATTTAAATAAGGACTTGCATATTTACGATAAAGTTCAAGGTAAGGTTGTAACTCTCAAAGAAAAGATGGATGCGCTAAAGAATTCAGCTGATGCTTTATTTGATAGCATAAATGGCGGTAAATTTGCTGATAAGGGCGCTTTTGAAAGTGCAGTAAGAGAGCTTCAACAAAAATCTTCTGAAATGGAAAAGATTGCTAATAATCAAGCTTATCAGAATGTAAACAATAAAGGTGAAACTTATGATGGAAAATTCTTTGAAAATAAAAATCTAAAGTTACTACCAGTAGAAGAGATTAAAAAAGCAATAAAGAAAAAATATGAAAAGCAATATGAATTTTTGGGTGATATAAATTATGACCCATCAAACGGAACTGCTAAGGCAACTGTTAAAAATAATGGAAATATTGAAAAGATGACAATAAGCCTTACATCTCTAGAGTCCGCAGCTGGTAAAACTGAAATTGCAATTCATAAACTAAATGTTGTCCAAGGTGAATATTTAAGTACTGGAGCAAAATGGAAAAATGCAATTAAAGGTAAAATTGCTTCTTTAATACAATACGTTTCTGGTCTTTCTCTAGTAATGGGAGCGTACAACAAATTTAGAGAAGGATTTGCATTTGTCAGAGAATTTGATGCTTCTTTAACAACAATCAACCAGACAATGGATGTCTCAACCTCACAATTACAGAAACTTGGAAGTAGTTCTATTAGTCTTGGAAAACAGCTTGGGGCTAGTGCTCAAGATGTTCTTGGAGCTGTTTCAATCTATGCAAATGCTAACGAAACAGCTGACAGCATTTTAGAAAAGTCAAAGCCTACAGTAATGTTGTCAAATGCTTCTGGTGGAGACGTCAGTGAAGCCAGTGACCAGATTCAGGCTGTAACACAACAGTTTGGTGAACTTGAAGGTCAGGAAAGACGAATTGTAAACTCATATGAAAAGATATCTTCAAATGTCGCAATGGACTTCAAGAAAGGTATCGGAGTTATTGCTGAAGGTACACAGAACGCAGGTTCTGTTGCCAAAGAGTCAGGTAGATTGCATGCCTGAGTATGTAGTAATACATATTGTAAAACGTATTTAAATGCAGAAAAAGCCTTAGAGCCTTGCACTACAATACATAGAAAACTATTGTATGAATGTTTAAAAACGTAAGGATTGGCTAATCGGCAGCTAAGATTCTAAATAAAATTATACTAGACCAGTTATTATTATGCTGTATAATTTTATATGAATAAAGTTCAACGACTATCCCCATGTCGGGTTATAGACTAGAGAATAAATATCTATAACATTAGGAGTACGGCTCAAGTGAGTATGTGAAAAACATTTAAATGGAAATGGTACGCCCCTACTTTATTTTATATAGTAGGGTGAAGAAATAGTCTAATCTCATGTGAAAGCATGAGGGTGAAAACCTATGTAGTATAGCGAACTACATAAAATAAAAAATGATGCAGTTTGAGCAATTCGCTTCATCTGTTGCGAAAGTGGCAGAAAAAACGAGACAAGATGGCATGTAATAGAGCCATTAAGTACAGTAATGTGCTTAGAAGAATGTATTTAATTGCAGGTAATGGGTAAAGCCTTACACTACAATACAGAGGAAACTACTGTATGAAAGTGCGAAAGCAGAAAAAACGTAAGGATGATATATGGCTAAAAGCCTAAGTATTATTATAAAATCCCTGTTCATGCAGCTAAGATTCTAAGTAAAATCATATCAGATTAAATATTATTATATCTGTATATTTTATATGAATAAAGTTCAACGACCAGATTCATGTCGAGTTATAGACTAGAGAATAAAGGAAAATCCCGAATATCTATAACAACAATCGTAGGGCGCAAATTATTGGCGTGAGTGAAAATCTCTTAAATCGAAAAGGTACACTCCTACTCTACTTTATAGAGAGGATGAAGAAATGGTCTATTCTCATATGAAAGTATGAGAGGGTTTAATAAATTAAACCCTATGAAATTTAATGAATTTCATAAATATAAAGTCAACTATCGGGAATGCGTATAAAGTTTTGTACCTTAGAAGGGATAATGCATAAGCCTTCTAAGAAAATTTTAACTAATTGACTTGGAAATCCTGTGGTAGGACAACAAGGCGGAAGGAATGAAAAAGATATAATATAAATTTTTATTTCACCGTGAACGACTTAATGTTAAAACACCATCGCAATTTTTTATGGTGATGCGAAAGTCTGAACTTACGTTATAAACCACTATTATAAGACGTAGAGGAATAGTCAACTGTAAAGACAGTTTAAAGAAGAACTATTCCCGCCTATTTTTATTATTTAATAGGTCTTAAAAGTAACAGAATGAAAACAATTCTCGCAAGAACAAGTCGCTCAAAGTCAGCTGACCTTGATGTGAGCGATGAAGATAGGTCTAATACAAGTAAAGCATTAAGTTCAATTGGTATCTCTGTATATGACGAAAATGGAGAGTATCAAGATTTTAGTAAAACATTAGACCAATTATCAGAAAAGTGGAATACACTTTCAAAATCTCAGCAATCATATGTGAATTTATATAACCTAAGTCTATAAAGATATGGTTATATAATATTGCATCCTATATTGGTAACAATATAGTGCAACTCGGTGAACCACTTTTATCCAGTGGGTGTGCTACTTTGTAGTGCTAACAGGGAATGTCTAAATCCGAAAGGATATGAAGAATCCTGTGCCAAGACTAATTAATAATAATTATTAGTAAGGTGCAACGACTAATTAGTAAGATGGATATGGATACCATTTGAAGTGCCGAGCATCCCTATGGGATGAAGATATAGTCTTAGATTTTATAGAAATATAAAATAGTTCAACGTGCTGAACAAATGGCTGGTATTAGAAACCTCAATACTATGTCTGCAATTATTGAGACATGGAAAGATGCCAAGTCTATAGCAAGCGATGCTGTATCAGATACTGGGTTTATTGATGAAACTCAAGAAAAGTATATGGACTCAGTTAATGCTCATATCAATAGACTTCAGACATCTATTCAAGAATTATGGAATGAACTTCTTGATACAGGTGCTATTAGCACATTAACTGATGCATTAAATTTATTAATAAATGTGGCAGAGAAGTTAATTGGTGTATTTAGTACCATTGGCGATGTACTTCCTGTTGTAAATGGTGGCTTTGTTTCATTAGCAGGAACTGTTGGAACAATTGCAGCTGGATGGTCTGTCTTTAGTAATGTAAAACAAGCGTATAAAGACATTGGCGAAGCTGAGAAAGGTTCTGATTTAGCAGGTAAGAATGGTATTGTAGAAGGTTTAAAGAAAACAAAAGAAGATACAACCGAATTGCTATCTTCTATAACTGGAGAGTTCACAAAATTTAAAGATGGTTATAAAACTGCTTCTCAAGGATTAAGTGGGTTTTCTGGTATTACAGAAGGATTAAAAGGTGGCTGGAATGCATTAAGCGGTTTGTCAAAAGGAATGATTGGTCTTACTGCTGGTATTGCAGTGGTATCACTTGCGGTTTCAGGTCTTGATAAATTAGTAAAATCGTCAAAAGAGACTGCCGAAGCAGTAAATAAAGCAAGGAAAGAATATGATGGTGAACAAAAGACACTACAATCACATAAAGAAACTATAGACTCTATAAGCAACAAATATTCTACATTATCAAAAGGTGTAGATGGTCTTGGAAACAATGTGTCACTAACAACAACTGAATTTGAAGAATATCATAATGTTTGTAACCAAATTGCAGAAATGTATCCATCTTTAGTGCAGTCTTATGACGCACAAGGAAATGCTATATTAAAATTAAAAGGTAATATAGAAGGTCTTAAAGATGCATACGAAAACGAAGTGTTATCTTCTGCTCAAAAAAATTTAGAAAACTATGATACTTATACAGAAAATTTAAGAAACGCCACTGGTAATAAAGATTACTGGACAAATGTAAAAGATAGAAGCTCAAATTTATTTGGAACAGCAAAACGTGGTGGAAGAGTAGATAACGACCAAGCTCTTGAAAATCTTTCAAAAATAAATGAAATGAATTTAAAAGAGTGGAAAGAATTTTATAATAGTGACCAAAATGTCGATTTGATGTCTTATTTAGAAAGTGATGTTATTGGTCTTTCTGGGGATATGAGTGAAGATGAATTTGCTAAAGCAAAAGATAAAATATCTACAGAAATATCTGCTATTACTGCTGAAATCAATAATGCATCAGTTCCATTAAAATCTGCTTTAAACTCTTATTTTACAACGTTAACAACTGGAGATAACGCAGATTTTTCTAAGTTACAAGATAATACAAAAACAGAAATTAGTTCAATGATTTCTAATATGTCCGCATCAAAAGCTCAAGAAATGACAAAAAATGGTGGAGAAGCAGGTAAATCATATGTTGTAGGTCTGACAAAGGCACTAAATAATAGCAAGAATGCACAAGCAGCTTTAAATTCCTTATTCTCAATAAACGAAAATACTAGTATTGAAGACTCAAAAAAAATAATCGATAACAATTTTGATGCGTTAAAAGAAGAATTGAAAAAAAATGGAATTGAGTCAGATGATAAAGAACTTCTTTTACAATTTGGTTTAAAAGACAAACAAGATGCTATTGATGCTTATGATTCTCTAATTAAAGCCTCTAAAAAGGTGACAAAAGAAACCAAGGCAGAGGGAAAAGAAACAAAAAAAATAAAGAAATATATTAAAGATAATAATATAACAACTAAAGAACAGTTAAATGTTCTTAAGCAATGTGTTTCTGAATCAGAGAATATGGATGATGCTATTAGAAACTTTAGCCTTAAAAATATTAGCGTTGATGGTATAGATAATCAACTTAACAATTTAAGAACAAAGCTAGAAACCGTAAAATCTGATATTGAAAAAATTAATGATGCGATTACTGCTTCTAATGAGTCTACTGGAATGACTGTTGAGCAAATAAAAAATATCGAAAGTGTATTTAGTGGACTATCTGGATATGACCGTAATAAATTATTTGAATCTACTGCTGAAGGAGTTAAGCTAAACAAGCAGGAACTTCAAAAACTTAATGAAGAATATGCTAAAACAAATAAGCAACAATATACAAATAAAATTGCAGACCTTGAAAATCAATATACAAATCTTTGTGTTGCGATTGGACAAACAACTGATGCAACAGAAAGAAACGAATTAATTAATAAAAGAAACACTTTAAAAGAAAAAATTAGTGAAGCACAAGAACTTCAATCTCAATATGAAGGTCTTACGAATGCAGTAACAGCTTTCTTTAAAGCTCAAAGTGGTGGCGAAGCTGGAGATAATTATGATTCTATTCAAGGAAGCTTGGAAAAAATAAAAGAATTATATGACAAAGGTTTGACTGGAACAAACGAGTTTAAGGCTGCTGTAAAAATGATGACTCCAGATGATATCGATACGTCTGGATGGACTAATACTGACTGGATTGACCAGTATGAAAAAAAGATTGGAATGGTTAATTCATATTTTACAGAAGGTCAAGAAGGTTGTGTTAATTTTTTGAAACGTCTTGAGCAGCTTGGATATGCTACAGACAAAGGTGGAGGAGCATGGGAGATTTATAATGCTGATATAGATGAAGTATCAAAATCTATGGGTGTTTCTTCTTCTCTTGCAACTGAATTATTTAATAAATTAACTGATTATGGTGCTCAGATTAGTTTTACTGAAGAAACAGAATATTTAAAAAACCTAAGATTAGAAGCTGAAAAGGCAAAAGAAGCTCTTAGCGGAAGTGGATATCAATTAGATATCTCTACAACAAATTCTGGGGATATTGATAAGCAACTAAAAAAAGGAAAAGAATACAAAAAGGCTTTAGAAGAGCAGAAAGAAGCACTAGAAGCTAATAAAGAAGGAATAAAAAGGTATGGTGCAGTTTCTTCAGATGAGTATAAAAATACATGTAAACAACTTGAAAAAGTTAATGAACAACTTGGTTATGTAAATAAAGAAATGGATTATTTACAAGGTAAGAAAGGTGAATCAGCCGATTTTACTGTTGATGTTCATACAAACGATGGAATTGAAAGACTCAATGAAGATATTAAGAAACTAAATAAAAATGATAAGATTAATATTAGTATAGCTTGGGGAAATAATGATGCTAAATATTGGGATGACCAACTTAAAAATATTAGTAAGGCAATAACAAATTTACCCGGTGGAAAAATTAATATTGACACTGAAGAAGGTAAATCTGCTCAAAATATTTTAATAGGGATTATTCAAAAACAACAAGAAATTAGTAGACCTACAATTTTAAATGTTGATGCTTCTAAACTTAGTAATGGGAATTCAGAAATTGATGCATCTATAAAAAAATTTCAAGAATTATATAAGGCGATAGAAAATTATAATCAGTTAGAAGTAAGAAAGAAAAATGGCGATGTTTCCGTTAGCGATGAACAGTTAAAAAAAGCAAAAAAAACAGCTCAAGATTTAGCTAAAGAATTAAACGGCATGAGCGGAACAGGTCACCAATTAGCAGTTGGCGTTGGATTGAAATTTAACAAAGACGGGGAACTAAAAGGTAACTTAAGTAAAATTACTAATCAGTTTAATAATAAAAAAATAGCAACAGCTTATGTTGGAATTGGCGTCAAGGATGATGCGGTTAAAGAATACAAAAAAAATAGTGGTGGCAAAGGCGATAAGAACAATAAAAAAAGTAAAAATGATATAAAGGCAAGTGTAATTTACAAAGTTGTTTCAACAAAAGTAGATGAATTCATGAAAAGAAATCATGATATTAATGCAAAAATAAATTATACCTATACAGTGACTGGAACGCCAATGTCAAATCTTGGCTCGTCTTCTTTTTCATTACCAACAAGTAACAAAAAGCCAAAACCAAAAAAGAAATCAAAAAAGACAAAGGGAAAAGGCAGCCATGGATTAAATGGTACTGCTTTTGCAAATGGTACTGGAGACTGGGGTGCTAAGAGAACTCAAACTGCTCTTGTTGGAGAAGTAGCACCAGAATTACATGTTAATTCTAGAACTGGCAAATGGGAGCTGCTTGGTGAAAATGGAGCTGAATTTGCTAAAATTAATAAAGGCGATATTATTTTTAATGGACAACAGACTGAAGAACTATTAAAGAGCGGACGAGCATTATCAAATGGTGGTCGTGGAAAGGCTTTAATAAATGGTACTGTAGAAAAAGTTAATTCCCTATTTGGTATAAGTGGAAATGCTTATGGTAGAGGAAATTATGGAGGAAGTTTACGTTTAAATTATTCGAAATCTGGTTCAAAAAAAAAGAAATCATCGAATAAAGCAAGTAGTTCTTCAAGCAAATCAAATAATTCAAATAATTCGAATAATTCAGATAAGAATGATTTTAAAGAGATAATTGATTGGATTGAAATTCTTATTGATAGAGTCGAAAGGTCTATTAATCACCTTGAAACTACTGCTACAAGTACATTCAAGAACTGGGCTACAAGAAATAATGCTTTGGCTCAAGAGTACAACGAGGTAGTTCGTGAAATAGGTATTCAGCAACAAGCTTACAATAGATATACTGCTCAGGCAAATAGCGTTGGGCTTGATGGTGGAACTGCACAGGCTGTACGTGATGGTAAGATTGATATCAACACGATTACTGACGAGAATTATAAAAATAAGATTGATGACTATAAGGAATGGTATGAAAAAGCCATTGCGAGCCAAGATAAAATCATTGAACTTCAAGAAAAGCTTGGTGACCTCACTAAACAGAAATTTGATAATGTTTCTGAAGAATTTGAAGGACAACTAGAATTAATTGAGCACCGTATCAATATGGTGAAAACAGGTCTTGATATTGTCGAGGAGAAAGGTAACTTTGCTTCAAAGAATTATTATGATACTTTGATGTCTATCGAACAAGAAACAAACAATAAACTTCAACAGGAATTATCTTCATTAAATTCAGCGTTTAACGAAGCAATGAGTAAAGGTACAATTCAAGCAAATTCATCTTCTTGGGTAGAAATGCGAAAGAAGATTAATGAAGTTACAGAGGCTATCTTAGAATCTGATAAAGCATTGTTAGAATATAAGAATGATATGCGTGAAAACGACTGGAAGATTTTTGATTGGCTTCAGGACAGAATCAGCGATACTACTGCTGAAGCTGACTTCATGGTTGATTTATTGTCAAATAATGAATCTGAATTATTTAGCAAAAAGAGCGGTCAGTTAACTAATAAAGGTAAGACTGTCGGAGCGTTACATGCAACAAATTATAACGTCTATATGAACCAAGCCGACCAGTATGCAGCCAAGGTTAAGGAAATCAATCAAGAATTAGCTTCAGACCCTTCTAACACTAAGTTAATAGAACAGAAGCAAGAATATATTAAGGCTCAACAGGATTCTATCAAATCTGCTCAGGAAGAAAAGAGTGCAGTAAAAGAATTAATTTCTGATAGCTATGATAAAATGCTTGAAATTTTACAGAAGTTAATTGACAAGCGAAAGGAATTCTTAGATGCCGAAAAAGATTAAATTATTTAGTCCGCTATAGCGTGAAAACCTATAGTGTATCCGTTTGAATTGCTGGAAACCCTAGAGCTTTGTCGTGAGACAATAGTATGGCAATCAGCAGCTAAGTCTCTATATTTGACGATGTAATAAAAATATTATATAATTGACTAGTCATAATTATAGAGAAAAGTTCAACGACCATCAGCTGAAATGCTGTTAGGCTCAAGTGAGCCGAAGTGGACGGCACCTACCCCTAGTACATTATATAGGTATGGTGAATGATATGGTCTGCACTTTAGTGAAAGCTAAAGAAAATTTACGAAAGTAAAATCTATAAGGTCTAACGAACCTTTATGAGTAAAAATTGTTTAAGAAATACGGGAGATAAAAATGAGAAAAAAGACACATGAAGAATACGTTGAGGAATTAAAAATTAAAAATCCTGATGTTGAAGTAATTGGAACATATGCTGGTTTACATGCTTCAATCGAGCATCATTGCTTAAAGCATGATGTATATTGGAACACCACTCCATCTAAATTATTAAGTGGATATGGATGTCCGAGATGTAGTAGAAGTTATGGGGAAAAAGCTATTGAAGCATTTTTAGAATTTAACAATATAACATATATAGCCCAGAAATCATTTACTGATTGCAGGAATAAAAAACCTTTACCTTTTGATTTTTATCTTCCAGAGTATAATACATGTATTGAATACCAAGGTAAACAACATTATAAAGCAATTGATTATTTTGGTGGCTATGAAAAAAAATTTAAACTTCAACAAAAAAACGTGATAAAAATTAAGCGAGATTATTGTAAAAATAACAATATAAAATTGCTTGAAATTCCCTATTGGAAATTTGATAATATAGAACAAACACTAACTAACTATTTAAAATTATAACAAACAATTTTTATTCATTTAATATAGTAACATAATGGATTTATGAGTACCAAAATACGATTAAAGAGAAGACTGACAATATCGCTTCTCTTAAGAAGCAGTTGACTGCTTTGGGCAATGATGATTCAGAAGAAGCTCAGTCAAAGAAACAAACTTTAAACAAAGATTTAAAGGATGCCGAAAAAGACTTAGAAGAAACTGAATATGATAAATGGCTTGAAGACCAAGAAAAGATGCTTGACTCATTATATGATTCTTATGAAGAGATTCTTAATGAACGACTTGACCATGTTGATGAATTATTAAGTGGAATGATTGAATCTTCTAATGAGAATGCTTCTGTAATCAGCTCTGTAATCACTTCAGAAGCTGAAAAAGTTGGTTATACAATCACTGACGGATTAGATGTAATCTGGAATGATACAAGCAATGGTGTTGGTAAGGTATTAGCTGATTATTCAACTAATTTCACTAACATTATGACTACAACCAATGCTTACATTAACAGTATTAGAGCATTAGTTCAATCAATTGTTGACAAGGCAAATGGAGAATCAGGAAAGAATACTGGAGGAACTGTACAGCCTACTGTCAATACAAACAATCACCCTACTCCACCTCATAATCAACAGGCTTCAGGAAATGGAAGACTTGAAGTTGGAGATGTAGTAACATTTAATGGAAGATATTATTATGATTCAAACGGAAGTTCAAGACATACTGGAAGTAAATATTCAGGAGTTAAGAATGGAGTTGTTATAGATAAAATTAATTCTCATTCATACGGAGTACATTTAAAGTCTGCCGATGGAAGATATCCAGACTTAGGTTGGGTTCGTAGAGACCAAGTATACGGATTTTTGTCAGGAGGTTATACTGGTCAATGGGATAATGGAAGTGAAGATAAGAATGGTAAGCTTGCATTCTTACATCAAAAAGAGTTAATTCTTAACAAGGGTGATACTGAAAACTTCCTACAAGCATTAGAAATAACTAGAGATTTATTTAATGATAATTTAAATAAGCAGAGAATGTTATTATCAAGCAGAAACAACACTGTTGCTTCCAATAATAATATTACAATGAATATCGAATTACCAAATGTACAGAATTACAATGAATTTGTAGACAAATTACAAAGAGATAAACGTTTTGAAAATATTGTTCAGTCAATGACAATAGGAAATGCACTTGGTAAAAACTCATTAAACAAGCTTAAGTTTAAATAATGTGTAGAAGAGTGGCTAATTATTAGTCACCCTTCTATTTTATTTTTGGAGGAGAAAATGGATAAATTAGAAGTTTTAAAAAAAACTGTAATTGACTTATCAGAAGAGAATAAAAAAATCAAAGAAGATAATATGCAATTATCTATTATAAATGATGAGTTACTTACCCAGTTAAAATATAATGAGCAGAATGCTGATGAAACTCTAGCAAGAGCAAGAAATGTAGCTGATGATTGTGAAGATGTAAAAAGACAATATGAAGATTGCATTAAACAATTAAAAGAGATTAAGAAAGAATACGAAACTGCCTTGCGTGATGTTTATAAAATCAAAAAAGAATTAAATGATAAAAAAGAACATTTTTTAAAACAGCTTTCTAGTCTTGGAAAAGACTTTAATCAAGGATGGAAAGTATAAAGTTTATAAGAAGATAACATGAGATATTATCTCCTTATATTTTTTATCACAAGGGGGTTAATGTGGGAGAATTAATAAGAAATGAACAAATTAGAAAAATATTAACTGATATTTCAGCTCTTGATTTCATTCTTACTACTATTACGATTCTAGCAGTTATATCTTTTATTGTTGCAGTATCAATTAAGGTATATAAAGCTATGGAAAAATATAGAAAGTTAAAAAATGAAGCAGAAAAAAAAGAAGAGAAATTTGAAAGCTATGAAAAGAGCATAAAAACTCTTACTGAAATGTCTGAACAACAAAAGGATGATATTTCTAAGTTAGATGAAAAAATTAATACAGTTTTTGCTATGCTGATTGAATTAAGAAAACATGACGATAGCAATAAACGAGCTAATTTAAAAGATAGAATTAGTCAGTCGTATAGATATCATCATAGCACAAAAACAATTACAAGAATGGACATTGAAACTTTAGAGGGTCTTATTGCTTCGTACGAAAGTTGTGGAGGAACAAATAGTTTTGTACATGAAGTTGTACAGAAAGAAATGTACACTTGGGAGATTATTGAAAATGAAGCTATAGATAAAGAAGTAAATAGTTATATATAAATTTTAATAATACATTAATAAAATAAAGAAGTGATTAATTATATTAACAAAAAAAAGAAAGGAAGTGAGTAGCTATGAATATGGTAGATTTTGAATATGATGGAGAGTTGTTGTCTGATTACGGATGTATGATATGTAGCTTTGATTCGTCTCAAGACACAGTTGAAATTGCAAACAAGATAAGTGTTAATAATGTAAAAACTCCAAATGCGGAAAAACATATGGCTGTTACGAGTACATATGAAGAACCGTTAACTTTCCCATTCTCGATATGTCCTTCATATTCATGTGGAGACGATGGTTCTATAACAGGCGATATAGAAGGCTTGAGCGATGAGCAAATAAACGAGATTATGAGATGGTTGAATAGACGTGGGTATTATAAATTTTCTCCAGTCTATGATGATGAAAGTTTTGAAGATGTATTCTTTTATGGAACATTTAATGCAGAACTTGTGAAATTTGGAGATATTGTTGCTGGATTTAATCTTACATTACAGACAAACGCTCCTTACGGCTTTATAGATATGCCTACAAAAAAACATACATTTAATAATGACAGCCTTACATATATTGATGTTTCAGATGAAGTCGGAATTACTTATGCAGATGCCACAATCAAGTGTTTAGAGGCTGGAGACTTTATTATAAAGAATTCATTAGACCCAAACAACAATGTGATAATTAAGAACTGCTCTGTTAATGAAGTAATTACTTTAAAGGGAGAGCAGAAGATTATTACAACTTCAGAAGAATCCCATAGGACTTTATGCAATGACTTCAACTATCATTATATTAGAATGAGAAACACATATAGTAATAATAAAAATATATTCACTTCCAATCTTAAATGCGAGTTATCAATTGACTACACTCCTATTAGAAAGGTAGGGATTATTCTATGATGATGTTCGATGAAGATGGACAGGTACAACAGTATTCTGTCATATTATCAAAAAGAAGTCATGAACATTTAGGTCAGCTTAGAAACATAAGTTCGTTAGTAAGCAAAATTAATCTTAGCTCTGCTAACGAAATAAGTTTTATTGTATATAAATATACTGACAAAGAAAGATATTTGAATGCTGAAACTAATGATGAAAAATTGAGATATTCAGAACCACTATGGGATGAAATTACAGATTTTAAATATATATTTATTCCAGAATTGAAGGAATACTATGAGATAGCAGTTGAATGCAATGATGAAGAATCGTTGTATAAGAGTGTAACAGGAACTTCAGCTTGTGAATGTGAATTGGCTCAGTCAAAGATTTATGGACTTGAAATCAATAGCGAAATAGATATTGCAAGAACAGATTATACAACCCCTACTGTATTTTATGATAAGCTCAATCCAAAAAGTTCACTTCTTCATAGAGTGTTGTCTAAATTACCTCAGTACTCAATTGAATATGTAGACACATCTTTGATGAAGCTTCAAAGAACATTCAGCGTTGATGATGAAGACGTATATTCATTTTTAACTAATACTGTCGCAGAAGAAATTGGTTGCTTATTTATTTTTGACTCAGTTAAAAGAAGCATATCTGTTTATGATTTAAAAACTGTATGTTTAGACTGTGGTCACAGAGGTGAGTTCAGTGACGAATGTCCAAAATGTAAATCAAAGAATCTCAAGTTCTTTGGTAAAGATACAACAATATATATTGATACAGAAAATTTATCCTCTAGCATTACTTCTTCAGTTGATGTAGATAAAGTAAAGAACTGCTTTAAATTAGTTGCTGGTGATGATGCTATGACAGCTGCAGTTAAGAACTGCAATCCAAATGGAAGTTCTTATATATATTATTTTTCAGAAGACCAGAAACATGAAATGCCTGATGAGTTAGTAGAAAAAATTGAATCATATGATAAGCTTGTAGAATCATATGCAGAACCTTATCAAAAGGTTATGAAAGATATGTATGAAGCGATTGATAAAATTATCTACTATACATCAGGAATGATGCCTGAAAGAAAAAATGATGAAACAAATGCTAAAAAAGAAGCATCTAAGCTTACTGAGTCAGCAATGAGTCCACTTGGTCTTTCAAAGCTTAATCAGTATACATCACTAGCTACTGTAAATTCGGCAATGAAATCTTATGCTAAGGTATTCATTAAATCGGGTTATTTTAAGGCAGAGCCTAACGAAAGTAAATTTGAATATGAAGGTGAAGATTTAGAAGGAGTCTGCTATGGGTATTGGTATGGTAATTTTAAGATTACTAACTATTCTGACGAAGAAGATACTGCTATCTCCCCTACCGTCAAGATTAAAGTGACTGATTTATATCATACTTTTCTTGAACAGAAGATTGACAAGAAACTTGCCACTACTACAGATGAAGAAGGAAGTATCTATGACGTACTTAAATTAAAGGATTTAGAGAAGTTTAAAGAGGCACTTAAGTTATACTGCCTTAATAGATTGAAGTCATTCTATGATGCAATTCAAGGTGCTATAGATATCATGATTGAAGAAGACCAAGCAAATGAGAACGCTGATTTATATAAAGAATTATACGTTCCGTATCACGATAAGCTTGTTGCGTGTCAAGATGAAATGGACAAACGTAATGCTACCATTGATGAATGGGAAAAGACTCTAGACAAAACAGAAGCTGAACAAAAAAGAATTCAAGGAATACTTAATTTTGAAAAATATATTGGTGAAGATATGTACAAAGTCTTTTGTACATACAAGAGAGAAGACACATATCAGAATGATAATTATATTTCTGACGGTTTTGAAAATGATGAAATATTTAAAAGAGCAAATGAATTTATAGATGCTGCTAAGGAAGAATTGTATAAATCTGGGGAACATCAAAGAACTGTTTCAGGAAGCTTGATAGATTTCATGACAATGAAAGAATTCGCACCTTTACTCGATAATTTTGAGATTGGTAATTTCATTAGAATTGGAACTGATGAAAAGATTTACAGATTACGACTTGTAAGCTATCAAATTTCGTTTGATGATATGTCAAATATTGATGTTGAATTTTCAGATGTAACAAAAATTAAAACTGGATACAGTGACTTACAGAGCATTCTTGATAAAACTAAATCTATTGCAAGTTCATATGATGCTGTCGCACATCAGGCAAGAAGTTCTAAGAAACAGGCCGATGTAGTAAAAAACTGGGTTCAGACTGGACTTGATGCAACACTTACAAAGATTGTAAACAATGCAGATAATCAGAATATTACAATGGGAGATACTGGCTTGTTAGCCAGAAGAAAAGATGACTTTGAAGATAAATATGATGATTGTCAGCTCAAGCTTCTTTCGACTGGACTGTATGTCACAGATGATTCTTGGAGAAGCGTTAAGACAGCAATCGGTAAGTCTTATTTTACAAATCCAGAAACAGGCAAGCAAGAAATGATGTATGGAGTTAATGCAGAAACTCTCGTAGGTCAGATGATTCTTGGGAATCAGTTAGGAATCTATAGTAGCGATGGTTCATCTCAGATGCGTTTTGATAATTTTGGTCTTGTTCTTAACGCACTTGATAATGGCTCAGGACATTATAGAAGAATCCTTGATATACAGAAAGATGGAGTATCTCAGATGTATATTGATAGTGATGGTAATATTGTCCTTGCTACAAAACAGCAGATTGAGACTACAGAATCAATTGGAAGATTAAATGCATTATATGCAGACATTGAAAAGCTTTATGTTTCAAATGCTACAATTGAAAAGTTGCTTGCCAAGTATGCTACTATTGAAAATCTTGAGGCTGTAAAGGCTACAATTAAAGACTTAGATGTAGGAACTTTAAAAGCAGATTTTGCTGAAATTAAAAAACTTATTGCTACTGACGCTGAAATTGGAAACTTAAAGGCTGACAACGTAACAATTGCTGGATTATTAAAAGCAAATTCAGCTGAAATTGAAAATCTTAAATCTGTTAAAGTCAGTGTCGGTGAATTAGAGGCTTACAAGATTACAGTAAATAAATTATTTTCTGCTTATGCTTCTATAGAATACCTTGAATCTAAATATATTGATGCAGATACAATTAAAGCAAATTATGTCAAAACTGCTGAATTAGATGCCACTGTAGCGAATATTAATACATTAAAGGCAAATCTGGCTAAGGTTGAAACTTTAGTTGCTGAGAAGGCTGATATTAAGGATTTAAATGCAGTTAATGCAAATATCGATACAATTAATGCTAATTTAGCTAATATTAATAAGTTAGTTGCTGAGAAAGCGACCATCAAAGACCTTACTGCAACAAATGCAAAAATTGATAATTTAATTGCAAATGATATCAAGGCAATTAATGCCACAATTGATAATATTAAGGCAAATTATGTAACTACAGAAACATTAAACGCAAACGTTGCTACAATCAACAATCTTGTTGCTGAAAAAGCTACTATCCAAGATTTAAATGCAGCTAAAGCTGATATTGGTAGTTTAAATGCTCAAGTTGGTAATATTGGTAGTATTCTTTCGGGGAATATTGGAACTGGCACATTACAAACAATTCACCTAACTGCTGAAAATTTAGTTGTAGATGAAGCTGTAATTAAGGATTTGATTGCTTCTAAGATTGGAGTGTCTGATTTAAAAGCTGGCAATATCAGTACGGATAAATTCACAATTAAATCAAATGATGGTGGATTGCAGATTGTAGGTTCTACACAACAATTTGTTGATAAAAGTGGCAATGTAAGACTTCAAATTGGTAAGGACGCAAAAGGAAACTTTAGTTTTATTGTTGTTGGAGAAGATGGCAAGACAGCTCTCTACGACCAGAATGGAATCAAAGCAGAAGGTATTCCTGATGGCTTGATTGTAGACAAGATGGTTGCAGACAATGCAAATATTCAAGCTTCAAAAGTTAAATATATAGATAAAGATGGGAACACTACTCTTCAAACAGTTATTGACAACCAACAAGGCAAAATTAATTCTTTAATTAAGGAAACAACTATTGATAACGGAGATGGAACTACAACATCTTTAAAAGATTCTTACAATCAAACTGTACAGACCGTTAAGGGTAATACTACAACAATTTCTGACATAAAAACGTCTGTTAATGAAGTAAGTGGTAAAGTTACCAAAATGGATGCGAGAGTAACTAAAGTTGAACAGACTGCTGATGGCGTAAAGACTACAGTAACTGCCAACAAGGATAAATGGGATAAAGCAAGTTCTGATGCCTCTAGTGCAGTTAGTGTCGCAGGTACAGCTAATTCAAATGCTTCTAATGCACTAAATAAAGCAAACAATCTAGAACAACGTGCCAATAATGGTGAGTTTGACGGAAGAGGTGTTAAGAGTACAAAAGTAGAATATCAAGCATCTTCTTCAGGTACGACAACTCCTAGTGGGACTTGGTCAACTATAGTGCCTGCTGTAGCAAATGGACAATATTTATGGACTAGAACAACGATAACATACACAAGTGGCGAGCCAACTGTAGGATATTCGGTTGCTCGTATGGGTGTTAACGGAGCTAAAGGAGATAAGGGAGAAAAAGGTGAAACTGGAGCGCAAGGTGTTCAAGGTGTAGCTGGTAAAGATGGTGTTACATACTACACTTGGATTAAGTATGCAGATTCTCCTACTAGTGGCATGTCTGATAGTCCTACTAATAAGAAATATATGGGTATTGCTATAAACAAGACTTCAAGTGCAGAAAGTACAAACTATTCTGATTATACTTGGTCTTTGATTAAAGGTGACAAAGGTGATACTGGTGATAAAGGTAATACTGGTGCGACTGGAAACGGCATTGCATCTATTGCTTATACATATGCTAGAACAACAACACAGACTGCACCTTCTGCTTCAAGTGTAACTTCAACAACAATGCCTAAATTAGATACTACAAATAAATACTTATGGCAAAAAGAAATTATTACATATACAAATGGTCAGACACAGACAAATGTTGTTCTTATTGCAGTCTATGGTGACAAAGGTCAGACAGGAGCTAAAGGAGACGATGGTAAATCCCCTACTGTTTCTGTTTCCAAGAATGGGGCTACAACTACAATTACTGTTGTAAATACGGATGGTTCTAAAACGACACAGACGGTTAATGATGGTACAAATGGTACTCCGGGCAAAGATGGAGCTACTGGTAAGACAAGTTATTTTCATGTTAAATATTCTAACGATGGCGGTAAAACATTTACTGCCAATAATGGTGAAACTGTTGGTGACTACTTAGGTACTTACACAGACTTTGTTGAAACCGATAGCAATTCTGTTTCGGTATATACATGGGTTAAAATTAAAGGTAATACTGGTGCAACTGGTGCTAAGGGTGAAACAGGTTCTGACGGCAAAGGTATTTCTAGCATTGTGCATCATTATCTGGTTACTAATGTAACTACTGGTGTTACATCAAGTACAACGGGTTGGGAAGATACCCCACAGAGTGTTACATCAACAAATAAATATCTTTGGTACTATCAGACTATTAATTATACAACTGGCAGTCCTACTAATACTACGCCTGCCATTATTGGCGTTTATGGCGATACTGGTGGCAAAGGTGCAACTGGCAAAGGAATTACATCTGTTACACCACAATATTACTTGTCCAATTCTAATACCACACAAACTGGTGGGATTTGGAAAACATCTCAAGACACATGGTCATCTGGTAAATATTACTGGACAAGAGATTCAATTCTATGGAGTGATGGAACTACTACAACTACAACTCCTATGCTCGCTACAGCTTTAAATAACGCAAATTCTGTAGCAAATAATGCTCAAACAATAGCAAATCAGACTGCTGATAAATTTACTTGGATTGTAAAATCTGGAACTAATTCTACAAATTTCACATTAACAGATAGAACTGCTCAGTTAGTTTCTGATGAAATTAATTTAAAAGGTTTAGTTAAATTTTCAGGGCTTACATCTTCAACACAGAAATCTCTTTCTGAAGGAAAATGTTTATTTCCTGATTTAACCTTTTCAATTGGAACAAATAATATTGAAAAATACTGTAATGCAAATACTGCGACATATCCTAATGCAGTAAAGGTTGAAAGAATTGATAGACAATCTGATACCCCTACTTCATCAAAACATTGCATGAAGGTTACTCTAGGTACTGGGTCATTCACAGCATCATGTGGTTTTGTTCAGTCTGTTGATTCAAGAGCAAATGCTGTATTTGTTCAAAGATTTATTGCCAAACTTCCTGTTGGATATGAATTTGTCAAAGCTGCAAACTTAATGGGAACAGGAAGCAATGATGAATTCATTAGCAGTACAAAAGGTACTGGAAACTACGAAGAGTACGTGAGAGTCACAAAATGTGGTTCTAAGGGTACTTTTAATAATGGTGGGTATGTTTATGTCAGAGCTATTAATTCAAGTTCTGCAACGCCTACAGATAATAATCCTGTTGTATTCTATATTGCTTCATGTACAACATATGACATCACAGAATCAAGTGATTACAATGCTTGGGGAATGGACGAAATCCCCGACATAGATGTTACGTTAATCAATGGTGGAATGATTAAGACAAAATCAATTAGTACAAGCCAGTTGAATACTCATGAAATTCTTGCACAGAATGGTACATTTATGAATGCAATCAATGCTCAAGAAATTAATGCAGATAGAATCACATCAGGAAAGATTACTTCTAAGCGAATTGATGCATATGGATTAAGTATTCTTGATAAAGATAGAAATATTGAAACTTTTTCTATTGCTTCTGATGGACAGGTTACATTAAGAGGTTCTGTTGAAAGTTATGATTATATTTCAGGAAAAACAGGTTGGTCAATTAGCTACAAAGGAAGTGCTGAATTTAACGATGTAACAGTCAGAGGTGGTTTAATTACTGGTGACGGTGGTATTGCTTCAAGTGGCGGTTTAGGCGTTAACTTGCAGAAGAACACTTCATTTTATAATGGATTAAATGACTGGACTGTAAGTTCTAGTGCGTGGTCTGTTGATAAGAGTGTACAATATAATGGAATTAATTCGTTGAAATACAGTGTAAGTAATTTAAGTGTTGAGACAATATCAAGTTGTACAACACAAGCCAAATCAATTAGTGCTAAAAGCGGTGATACGTTTACTGCACAGGCTATGTTTTATACGGATAATTTGTCTGGTATAACAGGAACTAAGCCTAAATTTAAGATTGTATTTTACAATACGGCAGGAACTGTATTACATGAAGAAGCAGTAACAGTATCTTTTGTAAATAAGAAATGGGTTCTTACAAAGATTACTGCAACTGCACCTGCAAATACAGCTTACGTTGGGATTAGTTTTGTTGGTTATTTAAATGGTACATTCTATATCTCACAACCTAAAATTGAAAAAGGAAACAGTGCAACAGAATGGTCTTTATCACCAAATGATAAAGGTCAAGTGCCTAGATTCTGGGCTGGAACAACTTATGAAAATAGAGAATACGCTCCTTTTATTGTTTATAATGATGGTTCTTTAAAGGCTGCCAAAGGCACTTTTGGTGGTGTGTTTACTGGTGATATTAAAATTGGGAATGTATCAATCACAGACCCTAACGTTTCAAATGGAGACGATGCAACAATTACTGTTATCAATGGGAATACTGGTGTCAAGGCAGTTCAGTTAACAGATATGTCACAAAGTTCTTTCGCACAGAATATTTCTATTACTGATAATTTTTACAATGAACAAGTAAGAATCAATCAAAATGGTATTGTTAATGCATTAAACCAGTTTGTTGTTGGAAGTATTGATGGAACTGGTAACGAAAGAAGCATTCTCACAAAATCTTATTTACAGTTTAAAGGTGGCAGTATTGTAAGTTCTGATAAGAGATTGACTGTTGAAAGAGCTGACAACTTTGACGTAGGTTCTGTATCAAATAATACAAACTTGACTGTATATGGTGTTGGTGAATTTAAGAAGGTTCTCAAAATAACAAAAGAATTAAATTTTAATGATACAGTAAAATGTATTGTGTCTGATAGAGGAATTGATTTTAACTTCTATGATAACAGCCAGACAAGAAAAAAAGAATAATATAGATAAAAAATATATAAAGTAAAGGAATAAATGGAAAGGAGATTTTAATTATATGGCAAGTGGTAGCTTTCAATCAGGAACTAGCCATTATTGTTATATATATATAAATTGGAGTTCTGCGGCAGGTACGGGTGGTTCATCTGTATATGCCGTATTATACTTCAAGGCAATATATAGATATAATTTTACATTTAGAAAAGGATATTCATTATCAGTTAATGGTGAAAGTGTAACTGGGAACGGGGTTAGAGTAACATCTGCTGGTGACTGGCAGTTATTATCTAAATCCGTATGGGTAGGTTATACTGGGGGAAGAACAATTAATATTAGTGGTAACGCAGACTGTACAACCGTTACTTCTAATTCAACTGGTAGATTACCAAATTATTATGTAAGCGGGAATGCAGTATTAGACAATGTAGGAAGTGTTCCAAGTATGCCAGTTATATACACTCCTTCAGATTCTACGGTATCAGAAACAACAAGAGGTATTACAATAGGATGGAGTAAATCTTCAAGTTATAGCAATTGGGGAATTTATCGTATTGACGTTTCTATAAACGGTGGTTCTTGGACTTATGTTAGTGGAGACTTGAGTTTTAATACAACAAGTTGGACTTATAATATTCCATCAAACAGTTCTCAAGGAAACACTTATAGGTTCAGAGTCTCGTGTGGTAATGATGTTGGCTGGTCTTCTCATTCTTACAGTGGAACTGTAAGAATTAATAAGGTATCAGCTGGAAGCATGAGTGTGCCAAATATTTTTAATCCGTACACAGCAACTCAAAATGGGGATAATTCAATTTTGCCAGTTACATTTACAAATGGTAGTCAATATATTAGTGGTGATTTATATTATAAAGCACAATTGTATTATGGAGATAAGCTTGTATCTCCAACAACATTTTCAACTTCTAAAAATAATTTAAATCTTGAAATCGCAATCCCATCTATTGATTATGTTAATACTCTTGGTAATACAACATATATTGGAACATTTACAATAAAAGCTTGGGTTGAAAACCAGAATGGTTCTAAATCAAATATAATTCAGTCAAATTTTGTTGTTGACATTAATACAGATGGTGGTGCTGAACCTCTTATAGATGGAATGACTTTATCAGGTGGCGCTTTTAATAATCCATCAACATGTTTTGTTGTACATAAAAGCAAGATTGGAGTAAAGTGTGGGAATGTTACATTAAGAAGAACGCCTACGCTAGGCAATGCAATTACGACTTCATATACGATTAGAAACGGGAATAATGAAATATCAAGTTCAAATACTGGCACTATTGAGTGCTGGCAGAGTGGAACTTTTTCATGCTCCGTTGAAGTACGTGATAGCAGAGGACTTTATAAAACTGTTGAAAAACAATATGTTGTTCAACCATACGCAGAACCTAGAGTTGAAATAACATCAAGTGGTCGTGATGATAAGACACCAACGGAAATTGCTGTAAATTATAAAGTATACTACTCCCCTATTTACCAATATACAGATATTAACACTCAAGGCAATCAGCTCAATGGAATTGCAATTCAGCAATATCAGAAAGATGGAGATGGTGAAACTTGGTTTAATTACTCAACTGGCAAACTTATTGGTGGTATTGATACGAATTATAACTATACAATCAATATTCGTGTATCAGATAAATTTAGCACTAATTCATATGTCTATGATAGCTGTAGTATACCTACAGTAAAATCATTATTATCTCTAAGGTCTTATGGTGTCGGATTGGGATGCATTCCGCAAACTGGTAATTCTTTAGAAGTCGGAGGTAACGCTCAGTTTAATGATACAATCTTTATCAAGAGTGGAGATAACAATAAAGCAAAAGAATTAATAAACTTTGGATGGAACGGCTTTAAGGCAAATCATAAACTCATTTTAGAAGCATCTGGAGATTTGAATTTAGAATCATACAATGGTGATAGTTCATCAAATTTATGGATTAATAAAACTGGTGAGGTAACTATTGGTAATACGTTAAATGTAAAGGCAATTCACTCATATGAAAATGACGCAGTAAATATGAATACAAACAATATTAATTTTATTAGCAATAATAACAACAATAATGGTGAACTTCGAATTAATGGAGATGATAGTGTATCGAAATTTGTATTTAACAAGCCAGTCAGTGCTTCATATTTATCCAATATGGAATGGTCAAAAACATATACATTAGGTAATGTATTAGGTGTCACATTCAAATATAGATATAACGATTATTTTGTATTTTTAGTATATGATGGAGTATTTAATGGTAATTATGGATTTAGTGCTGGAACTGGCTATAACCCCGGAGATGGAGATTTGCCTATGTTGATAGGCGGAATCGGAAACTTTATATCACCTATTGCTACGGATAATAGATATAGATTAGCAGTTAGATATTACCCTAGTTTATCGTCTGGTAAATTAGCACTTATATCGATGGACTCTCTTGTAGTTAATCAAGGAACATACATATCAGGATATGTAATCATTCCAAGAAGACTAGCAGTATAGATAATGCTTTAAATAGATAATATTTAAAAAAATGGTAAGGAGGAATAAAATGGATAAAGGCGTAAATACAACAATCTTGAACGCAAAAAACACACTCGCTGAAACAATCAATTCAGTTTTAAAGGAAGGAATTCCACCAGTAGTTATATCAATGATTGTTGAAGGTTTATACAATGAACTTGACATTCTTGTTAAGCAGACAATTGAAAAAGAACAGGAACAGATTCAAACGCAGAAAGAAGCTGAACAGAATCAAGTTCTATACAATATGGAAAATAATAACGAAGAAGTCAATTAATAATGTTGGCTTCTTTTTAAATTAAGAAAAATGGAGGAAATTATTATGGTAGATTTTACACAATTAACACAATATTTTGTTTTAGTAGTAGTTGTAGCTTGTTTAGTAGTTGGCTACATCGTCAAGACGTCTTTTGATAATGTGCCCAATAAATATATTCCAACAATTTTAGCTGTTATTGGTGCAGTGCTAAATGCAGTAGTGAGTGGTGCATCTGTTGAGTCTGTTGTTTATGGTGCTTTAATGGGGCTTGCTTCTACAGGCTTACACCAAGCCTTTACTAGATTTGTTGAAGGAAATGAACAATAATATATTGTTTGTTTTAATAGCAATTTAAATAGGTAAGAAGGAGGAACATAGATGATAAATATTACAATTGATAAAAATGGCAAATCATCTCCTAGTACCATTAATATTGGCAATCAGTGGGAAAATAGAGATGAAGAACTTGTCTTTTCCTTCCCAGAAGAATTTAAAGACTTTAACAAATATGTTATTGCATATATAAAAAATAAAAAGACAAAAGAAGAAATTAGACAGATATTTCCTATTACTAACGATACTTTTGTTGTAAGTTCAGGAGTTACAAGATACGCAGGTTCTTGGCATTTATATACACTATGTAAAGAAAGTCCTCTTGATTTAGATAGTGATACTGTAGATATTAGAGCTAAAAACGGAGAACGTATTTCTATTAGTGACTCTATTAATGCAATTATTAGTCCAAATGACATTGGGGATGATGTCTTTCAGAACTTTCCCATGGACGAGAACATTAAGTTAATCTATGATGAATTATTTGCACTTAAACTTGAATTTGAAAAGGCTGACGCTGTCAGAGAAGAGAATGAGCTTGCCAGAAAGCATGAAGAAGAACTAAGGGTTCAAGCTGAAAATGCTAGAGTTCAGGCAGAAGCTAACAGAGTTGAGGCTGAAAATAATAGAACAAATGCTGAGGGTGTTAGAGTCCAGTCAGAAACTAATCGTGTTTCAGCAGAACAGTCTAGAGTAAATGCAGAAAATTCAAGAGTAGAAACCGAAAGGAACAGGACAACTGCTGAAACTTCTAGAACAGAGGCTGAGAGTTCAAGAGTCACTGCTGAAAAAAAGAGAGAAACTGATACTGCTAGTGCATTAAAAAGTATTGAACATGTACTAAACAGAGATAATGAAAAATATACATCAGAATTTCTTGAAAACTTTTTTGCATTACAGCGTACTGGTGAGGTATATACAGTAAGATTCCCGCTTTGGAAAACAAGCCATACACCAATTGGTGAAAAACTTGATGCAAATAAAGGTCTTGTTTGCGAACCGTCTACAAAGACTATTCGTGGCAGAAACGACTATAAAAACATTCCTTTATTTAAAACATATGATGTGAATGCTTACGTTGATGACAATGGTGTAAGACATATTACTGCCATGAAAGGAGATAGTTTATTCAGAGACACTAGAAAGGTTGATGTGTTTGTTTTAGGAATGAGTTATTACGAAAAATATTGGGAAGATGACCAATACTGGTATTACAGCCGTACAGACGTACCAAAAAATGGCTACAAGATTGCCAGAGAATGCATCAATAAGGATGGTTCTATTCAACCTTATGGATTATATTCTAAATATGTAACAGGCTTTATTGAAGGCAAACCTTATTCAAGTAAAGGTCTTAAGCCAGCAAGATACTATTCAAGTCCAACAGAAGATGATGTAAGCACAGATAATTCGTACAATGGAATGATTGGTTATATGCCAAGAAAAGGTAAGTACTACTGTGGAGGAATGGCTTGTGAGTACAAATATATTCTTACATCATTCTATTTAAAGTATGCATCATTAAACTCTGAGCCAATTATGGCAGGTTGTTCTGCGTATAATTTTCAATATATTGCTTCAATTCAAAGCAGTGATAATAATACATATTTTCCAGTTACAAAGAGTCAAGCAAATTCAATCGTTGTAGGAGCTTATGTTTCTGTAGGATATCCATATGGGGAAAGGACAAATACTGATAGAACATATTCTTCTATGCATAGATATGCTGATGATGTAAAGGTTTTAAAGAAAGAATCGTTAGATGATAATAATGTAGCTATTTACTTAGATATTGAAACACCATTTAATACAATGCCAGTCGCATTATCAGATGGTACAAATGGTGATGTTTATATTACATCAATGCATTGGCGTAGTGGCTTTAGCGATGATGTATTAGATAGAGATGGTTGTCCATGCAATGAAAAGAGTGAATTGAAAAGTATGATTTACCCTATTGTTATTCAAGGCATTGAATGCATGGTTGGTGGATATGAAGTATATGGAAATGCCATCATGGATATTGTTGATGCGTCAGGCAAGCGAGAGGTTTATGTAACAAACGATGCAACTAAATTAACTACAAATGTAAGCAAAATCAAAGAAACTTATTCTAAGTCAAAGTATTCTATTAATGGAAAAAAACTAAATAGCTGGAATTACATTACAAAGATTGATTTTGATTTTGATAATGGAGTATTTGTCCAGTCTTCTACTGGAGAAGAAGGTTCTTCAACATCAACTGGATTTGCTGACGGAGTATATTTTGACGATGCATCTAGCGGACAGAGAGAGTTCCTCGGCTTTGGTCCTTTGTGGAGCTGGTCGATTGCTGGTCTCTCTTGCCTCAATGCCAACAATGGCTTGGGTAACGCCAACTGGAATTACCTCGGGCGCATCTCTATAAACGGTGTTGGGGGTGAATTGACTACACAGTAGTCAAGAGGGGAACTCCCCTTCTTCCAATACCTTTAATAATATAAAAATAATAAATAATAAACATAAGGGCTTCTAACAATTTGCTCGTGTCCTTCCTCGGCTTTGGTAATTTGTGGAACTGGTCGAATGCTGGTCTCTCTTGCCTCAATGCCAACAATGGCTTGGGTAACGCCAACTGGAATTACCTCGGGCGCATAACTGTATATAAAAAACATTAAGCATATAAAAAACTATCCGATTAGAAGTCGCACCTTGGCAGGGTACTCGAAAGAGTCTTTAGCTTTGCTAAAAATAGTATGCGTGAGACACCATTCGCCTATGGCGGCACTTATGCGAAAGGCATAGGTGGAGTCTAGTAGAAAACCGAACGGCTCAACTCATACAGAGATAAAACAAAAGCATAATGCTTTCTAAATATTATAAAAATTGAAGAAAAGGAGATGAAAGTGAAGCGATACTTAAAACATTTTAAATTTACCGTAGGTACTGTAGAAGGAGCTATATACGAATGTCTTGACGGAGTTGGTAACTCTAACAAGAGATGGAATAGAATGGATACAGCTTATTTTCTTGCTGATTATTTAATCATATTAGATAAGTCTGAAGGACTTCAACGATATGAACTTGCTCATAATCTTCATACCTTTATCATCACAGAAGAAAACTATAGAGAAATGCTATCAGGGTTGATAAATGATATAGCGAAAGATATATACAAGGAAATAGTCAATAAGGAAATTGAATTAGAACCTATAAAATATAAATTCCGATATGACAGAAGTAGTCAAAAGATAAGAAAAATAGGCTTAGCTTCAATAAAGCAACAGGTATACGACAATATTATGGTACGTGTATGTAAAGAAATGTTCATGAATAAAATTGGTACGTACCAATGCGCTTCTATAAAAGGAAGAGGTCAAGTTTTTGGGAAAAATGTTATTGAAACTTGGATAAGAATGAAACCTAAGCAGTGCAAGTGGGTTTGGAAGGGAGATGTAAGGAAATTCTACCCTTCTGTTCCCCACGATAAACTCAAAAATCTATTAAGAAGAGATATTAAGAATAATGATGTGTTGTATGTATTGTTTTTCTTAATTGATACCTATGGAGATAAAGGATTGTGTATCGGCTCATACTTATCACAATTTTTGGCTAATTATTATTTAAGCTACGCCTATCACTTTTTAAGTGAAAAGTGTTTCACTATAAGGAAGAAAAAAATTGTACTCAAGAAAAAATAAGACTAATACGCTTCCAATTATTTTATATGGATGATATTATCCTATTCTCTCCAAATAAAAAATATTTAAAGAAATGTGTAAAAATGTTTATTAAGTATCTTAGTGATGAACTTGGCTTGGACGTAAAGGAAAGTCACCAATTATTTCCACTCGATTCGAGACCTATTGATATGATGGGATATAGAATTTATACATACAAAACAACAGTTAGAAAAAGAATATTCAAAAAAGCAAATTCTATAGTAAGTAAATACAAAAAGAAAAAGAAGAAAATGTCTATTGAAGTAGCAAGAGCCTTTATGTCATATAAGGGCTTTTTTGATAACTCAAATAGCATTAAATATAAACGTAAAACGAAGTTTAGTAGAGTCTTCAAAAAGGCTAGAGAGGTGATTAGACGTGAAGCAAGAGGCAATGTTTAATGAAAAGCAACCTGAATACAGATACTTTACTATCAATGATGAAAGAGCAGACATTTTTGTTTATAGGTTCATTAAAGAAATGGACTGTGAAAATGAAGGCTTTGAAGGAGCTAAGACGATTAGTCATGTATTTGTATATGAGGTAAATAACATTTCTGTTAATCCTAATGATGTAACAGAAGAAATGGTAAAGAAAAATCCATTAGATTATATGGACTATGTAAAGCCAAGTAATGGTATCAATTATGAAGAATACTTAATCGACCTTGACTTTAGATTAGCTTCATTAGAACTAGGAATAGAATAGTTTTATTTTAAATTAATGGATTTTTAATAAATTATATAAATAAGGAGGAATTTTTTATGGAACATTCAAACACTTACAAAGCAATTTTAAAGTTAATTACAAACAGAAAAAAGAAAGGTACATTAACTCAGCATTTTATTGAAGATATGCAGTATAAACTAGATATCTTCTTAACAGCTGACAGAATCACAAGTGAAGAATATCAAGAATTAATGGATTTATTAAAAGAAGAAAAGTAAAGAATTGAATCTCATTGAGACTCCTATTTTTGGGAGTCTCTTTTTATTTTGATAAAAAAGGAGGAGTATAAATGATTATTAATGTACATGGCGGTCATTCATTAAAGTGCAGAGGCGCTAGTGGTTATCTAGACGAAGTTAATGAAGATAGAGCTGTTAAAAATAGAGTTATTGAACTATTAAGAGCGAACGGACATACAGTTTATGATTGTACAGACGATGTGGGGAAAACTCAGAACGCTAACTTACGAAATATTGTAAGAAAGTGTAACGCTCACAAGGTTGATTTAGATGTGTCAATCCATCTCAACGCTGGAGGTGGCACAGGAACTGAGGTATATATCTATAACAATAATTCAAAAGCAAAAGATGAAGCGGCTAGAATTGCCAACAACATCTCCAACGCTTTAGGCATTAGAAACAGAGGAGTTAAGACAAAAACTAATTTATATGTTTTAAGAAAGACAAATAGACCAAGTTTATTAGTCGAATGCTGTTTTGTTGACAATATCAACGATAAAAATCATTGGAACGTTAACAAATGTGCTGAAGCGATTGTAAAGGGAATCTTAGGTAGTTCTTGTAATACACAAGTTGCACATCCAAGTAATCCTCAACCAAGTGTGCCACAGTCTCATACTACAAGCAATAAAAAAGAATGTATCAAGACTGGGCAGCAACGCTCAATTGACTATTGTGGACATTCAATCAAAATTGATGGACTTTATGGAAATAACACTCAAAAGAACATTAATCGTTGTTTCCAAAAAGCAATGAATAGTGACTACAAAAAATCATTAAGCGTTGACGGTATTGCTGGAGATAACACTTGTAAAGCTCTTGGAAAGCACTATGTTAAAAAAGGCGAAAGACAGGAACTTGTAAGAGCTGTTCAGATTGCATTGTATTGCCATGGCTACAATCCTGAATGGACAGATGGAATCTTTGGAACTAAGACAGAGGAATCTGTAAAAGCATTCCAGAGAGAACATGGATTAAGTGCCGATGGAATTGCTGGTAGAAATACAATTCTCAAATTAATGGGAAAATAACTTTAGATTAAAAATACAAAGGGTATCTATTTTGATACCCTTTTTTTGCTTTTTTAGTATTATTTATAAACAAAAAAAATTAGGATACGATGAATAATCTCATATCCTAATTGTATAGTATGATTAATTTGTCATATCATCAAACATTTCATCTTGTAACTCTAGAACTGCTAAAGCATTTTTTAGAGTTGTAATAATGTAATTGTCATATGTGAAGTCCATACCTTCAACATAGATGTCAAAGTCGTGAAATACGTATGCACCTTCATGCTCAGCGTAGTATAAGGCAACCAGAGCGTCTTCTCCTTCTTCTGATATCCATCGTTTCATATCTTCAATATTTTCTTCACAGCCGTAAGAAATGTTGTCTGTGATGTATTTATCAAAGCTGCTATCAATGTTGTTTCTAACGTAATTATATGCTGATTTTAATGCCATATTATATGCCACCTTTCTGTTTATATAAATAATACTAACATATTTGTAATGATACATCAATTAAAGGAGGAAAGTGATGAAAAAAATAAGATTGGTAATGAATGCCAAAAGCATTGTTGGTGATAAATTAAACACCAGTAGTAAAAATGATGAATATATAATTGTAGAAGATATGAAGACATATAAACTTTTACTGAATGAAAGAACAAATGAAACATACTTTGTTGAAAACCAATACATTATTGGCTTTTAGTTTATAGGCTACTAGATTAATTTCTAGTAGCCTTTTTTTGTTTTTTTCTTTACACATTAAACTTGTGTGTATTTTGAGATAATCCATTAGCCCATCTACCTATTTTTTCTAAATCACTAACGGTTACAATGTCTGCACACGCATTTGTATATCTGTCAAAGTGCCATCAATATCAAAGAAAAAATATTTTTTATCCATGCTTCTTCCTCTTCCAACGTCTATATTCAGTTATATTATCTAATGCTTTTGTGATAAGTGCGACTAAATAATAAGCAACAACACATTCAAAAGCTACTACTATAATAACACGTAAGTCCGTAATAGGATACATATAAAAATAGGTTGGAATTGCATAAAGGCAACCAATAGTAAGCAGGACGTTTAAACCAGTATTAAACTTTCTTAAAAAATTGAGTGGTTTAGAAACCTTAAATAATACAATAAAACTAATAAATATAGTCACTAAGAAACTATATGTAGAAAAGTATTTCGCATTTAAGAAGAACATCCATTTTAATAAAAAATTAAACAGTACAAGCACTACAACACTTAAAGCACATGGAAGTGCTGTATGAATCACATGTGTTAAGAAGCCCTTAGAACTCATTGTTGTATCGTGTTCAAGAGTAATAATGAATGATGGTAATCCAATTGCCATACCACTTACCAAAGAGAGCTGGAAAGGCGTAAATGGATAAGTTAAGCAGAAGAATCCAAAGATCAGACTAAGAATTGTAGAATAAATAGTCTTAGTTAGATATAGTGAGCTGACCTTTTCAATATTCGCAATGATGACACGACCTTCGTTTACAATTTCCTTCATTGAACTGAAGTTAGAATCTAATAATACAATATGTGCTGCCTGCTTAGCCGCATCAGCTCCATTGGCCATCGCAATACCACAATCTGCATCCTTAATCGCAAGTACATCATTGACACCATCACCGACCATGCCTACGACATGACCATTTTCCTGGAAAGCTTTGATAATCAATTGTTTCTGTTCTGGTTTAACACGACCAAAGACACATGTTTCTCCTAATACTTGTTTCATTTCTTCTACAGTATCAGGAAGAGTCGAAGCATCCATATAATTATTTGCGTTATCAAGCCCTGCAAGGGTGCATACACGAGAAACTGTAAGAGGGTTATCTCCTGAAAGGACTTTAATAGAAACACCCTGAGATTTGAAATAATCAAATGTATCATGTGCATCTTCTTTAATGATATCACTAATAGCAATAAGACAAACTGGAGTAAGAGAATGATAATGTCCCTCTTCTAAATAATCTGCTTCTCCTAACAGTAATACACGTAAACCAAACTCAGAATAACCACTGACCTGATCTAAGATTTCTTTATTATCAGTCAAGAATTCAGGAGCACCTAACACAAAAGAACGATCATCATCAAAAGTAATGGCACGATATTTACGTTCTGAAGAAAATGGTACTTCTGATTTCTTATGATATTTATCATTTTTAGTGAAGTAATTCATTAAAGCTTTCTGAGTTGGATTGATATCATCTACTAAGAAAGCAAATGAACCCATAATATCGCAAATCATCTCACGCGTATATTGATCACTAATAGGAACAATATGTTTAACTTTAAGTTCACCTGTTGTAATAGTCCCTGTTTTATCAAGACATAGTACATCAACTCTGCTTAATGCTTCAATGGATTCCATCTGTTGAACAAGTGCTTTCTTTTTTGCAAGACGACCAACACCTAATACAAAAGATAAAGAAGTTAATAAGACAAGTCCCTCAGGAATCATCCCAATAACCCCACCTACTGTTTTAACTAATGCGGTATTAAAGTCATTTGGCATGGCCTTATATTGTGCTCTAAAGAGTAATAGACCGACTGGCACAATAATAATACTCATAACCTTGATAATCTTCTCAATAGAATCTCTCATCTCACTAGATGCAAGATTCTTATGTTTAGCTTGGTTCACTAGCTTTGTAGAATAGTTCGCATTCCCTACACGGATTACTTTTGCATAACCACTTCCTGCCACAACGAAGGTTCCTGCATAGATTTCGTCGTTCTCCTTCTTTTTAACAGGTACTGATTCCCCAGTCAAAAGAGATTCATTAATTTCTAATGCATGATTTTCTATAACCTGACAGTCTGTCCCAATCTGATTACCAGCTTGCAGAAAGATAATGTCATCCATAACTAGCTCTTCTACTGGAACATCTATCAAGTTACCATCACGTAATGTTTTCACTTTCTCTACAGTCACAACACTTAGCTTATCAATAGTTTTCTTAACCTTGAACTCCTGAATGATACCTAATACTGTATTAGCTACCATAACTCCAATAAAAGTTAAGTTCTGCAGTTGTCCTGAAATCACAATCAAAACAGCTAAAAATATATTTAGAAAGTTGAAATATGTAAGTGTATGCTGCTTCACAATTTCTTTTTTTGTTTTAGAAATAGACTGACCTGTATAATTCACTTGTCCTTGTTCTATTCTTTCTTGTACCTCTTGTTGTGAGAGGCCTTTTAATTCATTCATATTCACCACTCCTCATCTATTGCACTATCTTAACAAAGAAAAGTGTATTATTTGTGTACTTTCACCTTAAATTTTTCTTAAATAATAGATATAATTAACTTATCTTCCAATGAAAGGGGTTATATTTATTATGAAACATTTGTATGTGATGTTAAAATTGGCTTGTTTCCTAGACTTTTTGCCCCTTGTTACTGATTTGTTACTAGTTTAGTACTTACATAGTGGCGCATCATATATTTATAACGCTCATTCTAACACTTATTTAACGCTCACTTATGATTCTAATTTTATGCCTTAATAAGCCATTTTTTTATTTTTTGATAAGTTCTAACGCTCATTTTGAGCGTTAGAAACAACATAATCAAAACGCAAAAACTATCATTGTTTACTGAGATTTTTTATATAATATTTTCATGCATATATCAATATACATTGATGTATGCATAATTTTATGATATACTATAATCAAGAAAGGAGGTAAGAAAATTAAAAAAATACTTCGAATAATGGACCTATTCGAAGCACTAGTGATTAGAATCATTTCCTTAATTGGTTGGATTTTGATACTAATCAAACTATTTAATTAAGTAGGTCAAGAGGCTTGTCCTCTCTTCCCATTACCATTATAAAACCACTTTTCAAAGAAAACAATGAAAAAAATAATTTTAAAAGCTATCGAATTGATTGGACTTATTGCAGTATTAGTATTCTTGATTTCAAAATTATTCTAAGGGAGGTATAATCGTGTCAACTGAAGCGCAGAAGAAAGCTAGCGCAAACTATGCTAAGAAGATGACGAAATGTGTCAATCTTGCATTCAATAAGAAAACAGATGCAGACATTCTAGAAAAACTTGATCATGTCAAATCTAAAATGGGTTACATTAAAAAACTTATAAGAGATGACATAGAGAAAGCAAAAAAAGACCAGAGCAAATAAGCCCTGGTCTTTTCTTATGAGTATAAATTGT
>OFMA01000275.1_pt1 | contig 40222 bp, 36 predicted proteins | sample 1541011 | NCBI WGS metagenome assembly OFMA01 (sample SAMN04209225, study PRJEB22552) | human gut metagenome | biome: gut; material: feces | host: Homo sapiens | place: USA: Oklahoma
AGGTCCGTGGACCTTCCCGCCTTACTGTTATTTTTATAACTTATAACATTACCCGCAGGGTAAACTGCCCGTCCTTGGCGGCAAAGCTGGTCAGGCCGCCGTACTGCTCTGAGATGGCGCAGATGCTGCGCACTCCAAGCCCGTGGCCGGTGCGGTAGGTGCTGGCGCGCTGCTGGGAAAGGCGCAGCGCTTCGATCTCGCGCATGGCCTGCGTGACTTGCAGGTTCAGGCTGGTCTGTAACTGCTCCATCTGGATGCGCTGCCGCTCCACACGGGAGGCGCGCAAAATGGAGCACAGAAAGGCTGCGCAGCACACAAAGAACATGAACTCCACCGCCGCCGGGTTCGCCTCGGACAAAAGGCTGGTGTAGACATGGGTGATGTAGTCAAAAAGATAGCCCACCAGCGGCACGATGCCGAACTGGCACTGCACCGAGGCCGGGTAGTGGGAAAGCTGCCGCATGGAGGGTGCAACGAAGCGGATGAACAACAGCAGCAGCGGCAGGGTGAACAGCAGCTCTGCCACCGGCTGCACCAGCGGATGCTGCGGGAGGAACAGTGCCACCGCCAGCGCCACCCAGCGTGCGCCCCTGCACCTCGCAGTATTCCAGACTGTCCAGCGTAATGCGGGTCACGCCGCTTTTGCAGCGCAGGATCAGGCTGTGCTGGGTGCGTTTGCGGCACTCGGCCAGCACAGCATCGGTAAGGCGGAAAAAGCTGTCCTTCCAGATGGGCTTGAGCTGGTAGTAGTATGCGCCTACCACATAGGACTGTACGGCAAATTCCGAAGAAGAGGTCACAAAGATGATCTGCACCGCCGTGTCGTACCGGCGGATCTCCCGCGCGGCGTTGATGCCGTTGATGCCGGGCATGAGCACATCCAAAAACAGCACATCAAAGCGCACCCCGGCCTCGATATCTGCCAGAAGCTCCACGGGCTTTGTATAGGGGGCCAGCTCCAGCTGCACCCACCGCAGGGTGCGGTACTGCTCCAGAAAATCCTGCATCTGATGCAGCAGCGCGGCATCGTCATCACAGAAAGCGATCCGGGTCATAGCAAAGAAATCCTTTCCGAACAAAAAATCCACCCCTTAACGATACCACATCCGTGCCGTTTCGTCACGTCTTTTTCGCAAATTTGCAAGCTTTTTACATCCCCGGCGGCTGCACCGCGCACCCTTTCGGCAGAGTGTTCAACGGCAGCGCGGCCCCCTTGTGCAGAACGTCCAAAAATCGCGCAGAAGCTTGTATTTTGCCTGCGGAGCGTGTACAATAAGCACAGAATATGTTTGCGCAGAGCAGGAGAGCGACAGACAGAGCAGATAGCTTTGTTTGGTGCGCTCTTTTTTGTTTTGCGCTCAAGCTTCAGAGCAAGGAGAGAAGATCATGAGCCAGACCAAATATATCCTCTCACTGGATCAGGGCACTACCAGCAGCCGGGCGATCCTGTTTGACAACGAGCAGAACATTGTCTGCGTGCAGCAGCGGGAATTTGAGCAGATCTACCCCCATCAGGGCTGGGTGGAGCACAACCCCATGGAGATCTGGTCCAGCCAGTACGGCGTGATGAACGAGGTGATCGCCCAAAGCGGCGTGGACCCCAGAGACATTGCGGGCATTGGCATCACCAACCAGCGCGAGACCACCATCCTGTGGGACAAGAACACCGGACGCCCGGTGTATAACGCCATCGTCTGGCAGTGCCGCCGCACCGCGCCCCTTGTGGACGAGCTGCTCAAGACCCCCGGCATGGCGGACTATATCCGGGAAAACACCGGCCTTGTGCCGGACGCCTATTTCTCTGCCACCAAAATCAAGTGGATCTTGGAGAACGTCCCCGGTGCACGGGAAAAGGCCGAGGCCGGGGAGCTTTTGTTCGGCACGGTGGACACTTGGCTGGTCTGGAAGCTGACCGGCGGCAAGGTGCACGTTACCGACCGCACCAACGCCAGCCGCACCATGCTGTACAATATCCGCACACTGGACTGGGACGACACCCTGCTCAAGGCGCTGGACATCCCCCGCTGCATCCTGCCCAGCGTGAAGGACTCCAGCGAGGTGTACGGCTACACCAACATTCAGGGCGTGGACGTGCCGGTGGCCGGTATTGCGGGCGACCAGCAGGCTGCACTGTTCGGGCAGGGCTGCTTTAAGCCCGGCGACGTGAAAAATACCTACGGCACCGGCTGTTTCCTGTTGATGAACACCGGCAACAAGATCTACCAGAGCAAGAACGGTCTGGTCACCACCATCGCCATCAGCCTTGACGGCGAGGTAGAATATGCGCTGGAAGGCTCCGTCTTTGTGGGCGGCGCGGTCATCCAGTGGATCCGGGACGGGATGCACCTGATCCAGGACAGCTGCGATTCCGAGTACTACGCCCAGAAGGTGCCGGACAACGGCGGTGTGTACATCGTGCCCGCCTTTACCGGTCTGGGCGCACCTTACTGGGATATGTACGCCCGGGGTGCCATTCTGGGCATCACCCGCGGCACCACCCAGAACCACATCATCCGCGCGGCCGAGGAATCCATCGCCTACCAGAGCGCCGACCTGATGTGGGCCATGGAGAAGGACACCGACATTACCATCAGCACCCTGAAGGTGGACGGCGGTGCCAGCCGCGACCACTTCCTGATGCAGTTCCAGTCCGACATCCTGAACAAGGAGGTGCTGCGCCCGGCCATCCGGGAGACCACCGCCCTTGGCGCGGCGTATCTGGCCGGCCTTGCCACCGGCGTGTGGAAGAGCCGGGAGGAGATCAGCCACCTGTGGAGCTGCAACCAGCTGTTCGAGCCCAAAATGGACGCCGCCCAGCGGGAAAAGCTGGTCAGGGGCTGGCACAAGGCCGTGGGCCGCAGCCAGGACTGGGCCGAGCACGAGGTGTAAGGCAGGAAAATCGCTGACAGCATAACATTATAATACCCCCGGCAGACTGTCACCGCAATGGTGATAGCCTGCCGGGGGTTTTCTGTACCGTTCACAGCAATCGAAGTTGAATTTATTCCAGATACTGCGGCAGATTCCAAGCACCTCGCAGCACACGGTGAATCTCCACAATCTTGTTTTCATCGTTGACGCGATAGAACACCAGATACTGGTCAACGACCAACCTACGATAAGCCGGGTCAAGGCGGTAGACCTCGCACATTTTCGGGGTATCGCCTAATTTTGTGATCTTCTCCCGAAGTTCTTTCAGTACACGGCTGGCTGTTTTAGGGTAAAAGCCAGACAGATACCGGGCAATCTCATTCAAATCCTGCACAGCAAGGGGCAGATATTTAATTTTATACGTCATACCGCTTGCTCAGCGTCTCCCATACGCTTTCGTGGTCTTCCCACTGCGTGTCGGGGTCAGCCGCCTGCTGTGTTGCCTTGGCAAGTGCCTCGGCAACATACCGCTGGTGCAAAAACTCTTCGTACTTGGCGTAGTCCTCAATGTTGATGAGTACGGATTCTCCACGGCCATGATTCGTGATGATCACATGGTTGTGGTCTTTGAGCATCTCCGAAAGCTCAGCGTAATGGTTGCGCAGATCCCGGGAAGGGCGAACGAATGTCTGCATCATACGGGACACCTCCTGTCAGGGTCATTGTATCACAAAATGACTACATGCGCAAGGCGGATGCTCTTGTTGAGGCGTGCGGAGCCCCAAGCCCTGCTAGGAACGAGTACGGCAACCTGAAATCAATCAGTTCCTTTTAGCCTTTCGAACAGTTTGCGATCAATTTTATAAATTCCTTGATAAGGTTGTTCAAGATAGTACTTTCCCCTGTCCTCATACGCAAAGATAGTAATTGTTCCTGTCTCATGCCGGAAGTCAATCTTGATATAACTTTTCGCTTGCGGAAAGTCTTGAACGCTTTCCTTCTTAGTCGGTTCAGAACTGGAAATATCGGCGATTATTTCACTTATCCAAGTTTTATCTGAATGACTTACTGTGTTTTCTGCAATCGTTATATCAATAGATGTGATCTTATCGGCTTGAGGTAGCGTAATGGGCGCTGCTTTTTTTCCACACGCAGCTAAAGTCAGTATACAGGTAAGACACAAAAACAAAGAAAGAAATTTTTTCATAAGTATTGTTACCTCCATGACTTCCAATTTACTGGGCTAAGCCGAGTATACCATACACTGTTAAAAATAGCAAAAGGCAGGATACCACCCACATGGTGATACCCTGCCTTTACTTGTTCCGGTTCTCGTTCTGTACCGCACACTACAAAAAAATCCCCAGACCGAATGGTCTGGGGATGTGGTGGACGGTACAGGACTCGAACCTGTGACCTCCTGCACGTCAAGCAGATGCTCTACCAGCTGAGCTAACCGTCCATGTCATATCGACTTGGATAGTTTACCACAGCTTTTTGCAAAAAGCAAGACCTTTTGTGCTTTTTTATGCGTTCTTTTTTACTTTTCCGGCGAAAGTGCCCGGCGAATGATATCGTACAGCACCGGCTTCATGGCGTCGATGTTGTCCGGCTTGCCCTCCAGAATGCTGGAATAGCACACTGACATACACATACTGCCCAAGGCGGTGATGCGCTGGTAGACCTCCCGCTCGGTGCGGCCGGCCATCTCCGGGCTGGAAAGCACGATGGCCAGCAGCTTGCGCATCAGGGGCTCGGCTTCCCTGCTGGCTTCGATCTGGTCCAGCCCGGGCCAGACGAAGTTGCGCTCCAGAAACCGCAGCACCAGCGCATCCTGCCGCAAAGCCTCGATGATATGGTCGATGACGAACACTACCTGCGCGGTAAAGTCGGGCAGCTCGGGGTGCTGCTCGACTGCAAGGCAGGCATCGTTCAGCAGCTGGTAGCTCACCCGCCCCAGCAGCGCCTGCATTACCGCGCCCTTATCCTGAAAATACAGGTAAAACGTTCCTTTGCCCACCTTGGCACGGCTGGTGATATCCTCCACGCTGGTCTTGGCGGTGCCCCGCTCCAGAAACAGCTCGTAGGCTGCATCCAGCAGGGCGCGCCGCTTTTCCTGCTTTTTCCCTTCCACGGTGCTCATGCTTTGGGTAGATTCCTCTTTTCTCTGAATTCAGACGCAGGTATGTGCTGCGTCCGGTCTGCGTACCTTAGTTTAGCAGTCCTTGACCGTTTGTGCAAGCCCGATTTATTATACAATGTTTTGCAGGTGATAAAAAAACTGACTTTCAGTCACTTTTCCTGCTTGACACACTGTCCGGGCTGAATATAATAGTGTTTGCCCGGAAGATGACCGGCGGTCAGTTTCGCGGGCTTTCCCAATCAACTTTCTATTCTGGAGGGTTCTCATGAAAAAGATCGCACAAGGCATCGTGCGTCTGCGCAAGCTGATCTTAACAGTGGCCGTGCTGCTGTTGATCCCTTCCGCAATCGGCGCCATTGCCACCCGCATCAATTATGACATCCTCACCTACCTGCCGCAGGATCTGGACTCCATGATCGGCGAGGTAGCCCTTGAGGACGATTTCCATCTGGCCTCCACCGGTATGATCACGGTAGAGGGCCTGCCAACCAACGAACTCATCGCTATGAAAAAGGAGATTGAAGCCGTGCCCGGCGTCACCCAGACCTTCTGGCTCAGCGATGTGATCGACCCCAACATCCCCACCGCCATGCTGCCTGCCGATGTGCAGCAGTTCATGTTCGGCAAAAACGATTCCACCATGCTGATCGTCCGCTTTGACGCCCCCAGCGCCAGCGATGAGACCTTGGAAGCCGTCAAGCAGATCGAAAAGCTGCTGCGCAAGGACTGCTTCTTCGGCGGCATGAGCGTCATTCTGCAGGACACCAAGGCGCTGGTCAATCAGGAAATGCCCCTGTACATCCTGATTGCCGTGGGCGCCAGCCTGCTGGTGCTGTTCCTCTCGCTGGAAAGCACCATCACCCCCCTGCTGTTCATGCTGGGTCTGCTGTTCCCCATCGCGTACAACTTCGGCACCAACATCTTTCTGGGGCAGATCAGCTACATCACCGAGGCGCTTGCCACCGTGCTGCAGCTGGGCGTTACGATGGACTTCTCCATCTTCCTGCTGCACCGCTATCAGGAAGAAAAGGAGCTGCGCTCCACCAATGAGGAAGCCATGGTCAGCGCTATCTGCAAGACCATGACCTCCATCTCCGCTTCCAGCCTGACCACCATTGCAGGCTTCCTTGCACTGTGCGCCATGCGTCTGACGCTGGGCCGCGATATCGGCCTTGTCATGGCAAAGGGCGTGGCACTGGGCGTCATCTGCACCGTGGTCATTCTGCCCGCCCTGATCCTTACCTTTGATAAGTGGGTGGAAAAATACAAACACCGCACCGTTATCCCCCGGCTGACCAAACTGAGCTACTTTGTTTCCAAGCATTCCGTGCCCATCGTGGCCGTCTTTATCCTCATCCTCATTCCCTTTGCCATTGCGCAGAACAAGACCAGCGTGTACTATACCCTGTTCGACTCCCTGCCCCAGGATCTGACCGGCATCGTGGGCACCAACAAGCTGGGCGAGGACTTCGGCATGACCACCAGCCACTTCATTCTGGTGCATGACGATCTGACCGCTACGCAGGTGTCCGACCTGTGCGACGAGTTGAAGGACGTGGACGGTATCACGCAGGTGGTAAGTCTGGATTCCATTACCGGCCCCGGCTTTGACACCGAGCTGCTGCCCGACAGCGTGATGGAGATCCTGCAGTCCGGCGGCTACAAGCTGATTTTGGCCAACAGCTCCTACAAGACCGGCACGGATGCCATCAACAGCCAGCTGGACGAGATGATCGGCCTGATCAAAAACGTAGACCCCGAGGGCGTCATCACCGGTGAAGGCGCTATGACCAAAGACCTGATCGAGGTTGCAGACGTGGACTTCAAGAACGTCAACGTCTGGTCGATCATGGCAGTTCTGGTCATCATCGCCATCTCCTTCAAGAGCATCTCCATCCCGGTGCTGCTGGTTGCCAGCATCGAGGCCGCAATTGCCATCAATATGGGCATCCCGTACTTTACCGGTACGCAGCTGCCCTTCATCGCCAGCATCGTCATCGGCACCATCCAGCTGGGCGCTACCGTGGACTACTCCATCCTGATGACCACCCGTTATCACGAGGAGCGCGCCTTTGGCCGCACCCCCAAGGAGGCTGCCCAGCAGTCGCTGGAGCACTGCAGCCAGTCCATCCTGACCAGCGGCCTGACCTTCTTTGCCGCTACGGTCGGCGTGGCTGCCATCAGTAAGATGGAGCTGCTGCGGAGCATCTGCCTGCTGATCTCCCGCGGCGCTCTGATCAGTATGCTGGTCATTCTGGTGATGCTGCCCGCCGCCCTGATGCTGTGTGACTGGCTCATCCGCCACACCACCCTGAAATGGATGGTCCCTGAATCTGCCAACGCCAAGAAGTCTGAAAAGGAGTAATGCGTTATGAAAAAATCGCTTCGTTTCGCCAGTGCGGCGCTGGCAGTTGCCCTTGCCGCCAGCTGTGCAGCCCCGGCTTTTGCCGCAGGCGGCAGCAGCTTTACCAAGTCTGAGACCGTGTACGCTGTGATGAACGCCGATGGCTCCATCCAGAGCACCACCGTCAGCGAGCATGTTTACAGCGCCTCCGGCCTGTCCAAGGTGACCGACCAGAGCACCCTGACCAATATCCAGAACACCGAGAGCAGCGCCGAGTTCACACAGGACGGCGAAAAGCTGGTGTGGAACACCGACGATACCGATGTGTATTATAAAGGTGATACCGACCGCGCCCTGCCCATTCAGGCTACTGTCACCTACGCGCTGGACGGTCAGGAAGCCGCGCTGGAAGATCTGATCGGCAAGAGCGGTCATCTGACTATGACCATCGCCCTGAAGAACAACGAGACCGGCACCGTGAACGTGAACGGCACCGACCGCACCATCGTCACCCCGCTGGTCACCGCTGTGGGCGTGATCTTTGGGCAGGATGCCACCAACGTAGTGGCTGCCCACGGTCTGGTGGAAAGCGCCGCCAAGAGCAATGTGGCTGCCTTTGTCACCCTGCCGGGCGTGAAGGACTCCCTGTCCGGTCTGCTGCCGGACGAACTGGACACCATTGAGGACTATCTGCAGGACACCATCACGGTGGAGGCAGATGTCACTGAACTGACCTGCCCGCAGGTGATGATGGCCTGCGCCACCAGCGCTGCGGCTCTGGGCACCGACAATGTGTTTGATCTGAGCAGCCTCAACGACCTGACCGACGGCATCAACCAGCTGAACGACGCCATGAGCCAGCTGCTGGACGGTGCTTCTCAGCTGGAGGATGGTACCAGTCAGCTGTCCAGCGGTGTGCTGGCACTGCTGGACGGTGCCAACACCCTGAACACCGGTGCAGCCGCACTGGACAAGGGTCTGGGGCAGCTGACCACCGGTCTGGACACCCTGAGCTCCAACAACAGCGCCCTGAACAGCGGCGCACAGCAGGTGGCAGACGGCGTGCTGGCTTCTGCCAACAAGACCCTGAAAGAGGGCGGTCTGATCGACACCGATATGACTTGGGACAACTACGCCGCAGTCATCGACAACATTCTGACCATGAACGACAAGACGCTGGCTGCCGGCCGCCGTAAGATGGTGCGTACCATCTGGGAGCAGGCTCCCAGCTTCAAGGACAGCCAGCTGGATCTGGCGCTGTACCTTTCCGCTACCAAGACGAACCACGATCTGGAGGCTGCTCTGCACCTGATGCAGAACTACGACCCCTCCATGCTGTGCGGTCTGGTGCAGCTGCTGACCAGTCAGGAGGCCAAGGACACCGCCAAGGCAGAGCTGAAGTATCAGGTAGAGAACAGTCAGGATATCGCGGATGTGCGCGCCCTGAAGGACAGCCTTTCCAAGATCCAGTACTTCGTTTCCAGCGTGGGTCAGTACACCGCCGGTGTGCAGACCGCCGCAGATGGTGCACACTCTGCCAAGGACGGCAGTGCCCAGCTTGCCGCCGGTACCAAGACCCTGTACGACGGCGTGAACACCCTGAGCGATGGCGCAAGCCAGCTGAATGACGGCACCCACCAGCTGAACGACGGCCTGAACCAGTTCAACGAGGAGGGCATCTCCAAGCTGACCGGCGCACTGGATCAGGATCAGCTGCACGGCCTCAAGACCGTGCTGGACGAGATGACCGACCGGCTGGAAAGCTACACCAGCTTTGCCGGTGCACCCGAGGACGCCGAGAGCAGTGTGAAGTTTGTCTACAAGACCGCCGAGACCGTGGCCGCTGCCGACAACGTTGTGGCCGAGACCGAGACGGTGAAGGAGGGCAACATCTTCACCCGCCTGTGGCAGCGCATCGTGGACCTGTTCAAGTTCTGATAATGCCAACATCCTTCCAGAATCGTAGATAGAGACGCAGAAGCGCCCCGCAGCCGAATGACTGCGGGGCGCTTCTGTATTTATAATTATTTAAATCAGCTTACTGATCCTTTTCCACCATCATCTTGCTGGCTTTATAGATATCGCCGCAGCCGAGGGTGATGACCAGATCGCCGGGCTGGGCGTTCTGCTTTACCCAGTCGGCGGCTTCCTGCAGGCTGTTCACCAGCACGGAGCCGGGGATCTGCGCTGCCAGCTTTGCGCTGGTAATGGTGGGGTCGTTGGGCTCGCGGCTGCCCATGATGGGGGTCAGCACCGTGATGTCCGGGATCTTGAGCACATCCACAAAGTCGTTGAACAGCATCTTGGTGCGGCTGTATGTAAACGGCTGGTGGACGGCGATCAGGCGCTTGTAGCCCATTTCTTTGGCGGTGTTCAGGGTGGCGCGCAGTTCGGTGGGATGGTGGGCGTAGTCGTCGATGACCAGCGCACCGTTGCACTCGCCGTACACCTCAAAGCGGCGGCCTGCGCCCTTGAAGTTCAGGGCAGCCTCGGCGCACTGCTCTGCGCTCAGGCCCACAAAGCGGCACACGGCGCACATGGCCAGTGCATTATAAATATTGTGGCGACCGGGCACGGACAGACGGATGCGGGTGGTGTCGGTCGTATTCCACTCCTTCAGGTCGAACTCGAAGAAGCCGGGCTTATACTCGTTGATGTTGACAGCGCGGTAGTCGCCGTGGTTGTCGATGGCAAAGGTGCGCACCCGGCGGTCCAACGTGTACATCACGTCCATGGTGTTCTTATCGTCAGCGTTGGCAAAGATCATGAACTGAGTCATCAGGGCAAAGCGCTTGAAGGCGAACTTCAGCTCGCCCATGCTGCCGTAGTAGTCCAGATGGTCGTTGTCGATGTTCAGCACCACGGACAGGTAGGGGGTCAGCTTTAGGAAGGTCTCGGCGAACTCGCAGGCCTCGATAACGATATCAGCGCCCTTGCCGGCCTTGCCGTAGCCGTTGATGAGGGGCAGCTTACCGCCGATGACGGCAGAGGGGTCGCGCCCTGCCAGTTCCAGCGCAGTGGTGATCATGGAGGTGGTAGTGGTCTTGCCGTGGGTGCCGGACACGCAGATGCTCTGCTTGTACAGGCGGCTCACATAGCCCAGCAGTACGCTGCGCTCCACGGTGGGGATGCCGTAGGAGGCGGCTGCGTTCAGCTCCACGTTGTCCTTGGAGATGGCGGCAGAGTACACCACCATGTCCGCACCGACAACGTTATCCGCATTGTGGCCAAGGCTGACCTTTACGCCCATCTCCCGCTCGTAGCGGATGATGCTGCCGTCCAGCACATCGCTGCCGGACAGCTCGTAGCCTTTGGCAGCAAGGATCTGGATCAGCGGGTACATTCCGCTGCCGCCGCAGCCGATAAAATGGATCTTCTTTACATTGTCCAGCAGATGCTGGCTATAATCCGAGTACATGAACATAGTAAGGCTCTCCTCCAAATATTAACGGCTGCAGCGCAGACCGATTCCTTCCAAATATGGGGACACACCCTTATTATATAATTTTTGCAGTATAAAATAAACAGGTAAGGCCGAATTTTCGGAAAGAACCATAAATCTTTTGTGGATTTTGTGATATGTGTACAACAAAATCCCGACAGTATTACTTTTTTGCCCGCCGCCGCAGGATCTCGTCCAGAATGGCATCGGCCACGTCTGCCTTGCTCATCAAAGGCAGCTCCCGGGTGCCGTCCGGGGTGATGAAGGTGACCACGTTGGTGTCTACGCCAAAGCCTGCACCGGCCACCTTAAGGTTGTTGGCTACCACCATGTCCAGATTTTTCTTGGCAAGCTTTGCGGAGGAGTTTTCCACAAGGTCCCGGGTCTCCATGGAAAACCCGCACAGGAACTGGTGGGTCTTGCGGGGGCCGATGGTGCCAAGGATGTCCTCGGTGCGCTCCACCGGGATGGAGAGGTCGCCCTCCTTCTTTTTGATCTTGTCGTCTGCCACGGTAGCGGGGCGGTAGTCCGCCACGGCAGCTGCCATGATGAGCACATCGGTGGCGTCAAAGCGGCTGGTCACCGCCTCGTACATCTGCCGGGCACTTGTCACCGGCACATCGGTGGTGAATTTGACCGGCGGCAGCGCGGTCTGCCCGTGGATCAGGGTCACTTCGGCGCCCCGCATGGCGGCGGCGCGGGCAAGGGCGTAGCCCATCTTGCCGGTGGAGTGGTTGGTCAGGTAGCGCACCGGGTCCAGCGCCTCCTGCGTGGGGCCGGCGGTCACCGCAATGCGCAGCCCTGCCAGATCCTTCGGGCGGGCAATGGTGTGCAGGATGTACTCCAGAAGCACTTCCTCCTTGGGCAGGCGTCCGCTGCCCACATCCTTGCAGGCCAGTACGCCGCTTTCCGAGGGGATGACGGTAAAGCCGTACCGCTCCAGCGTGGCAAGGTTATCCTGCGTGATGGGGTTTTCCAGCATTCCGGTGTTCATGGCGGGGGACACAAGCTTTGGACACTTGGCAGCCAGCACCACGGTGGTAAGCATATCGTCCGCAATGCCGTGCGCCATTTTGGCAATGACGTTGGCGGTGGCGGGGGCGACTAAGATCACATCTGCCTTTTTTGCCAGCGAGATGTGGGTGACCTCAAACTTGAAATCCCGGTCAAAGGTGTCCACCATGCACTTGTGGCCGGTCAGGGTCTCAAAGGTGAGAGGGGTGATGAACTGGGTGGCGTTTTTGGTCATGATGACCTCCACATCCGCCCCCAGCTTGCGCAGTGCACTGGCCACATTGGCCATCTTATAGGCGGCAATGCCGCCGCTCACGCCCAGCAGGACGCACTTGCCGTTCAGATCCATGGTTCGTTTACCTCCCGGAAAAACAGTTCTTTTCCACATATTTTACCTTAGTATAATGCAAAACTTCCACCAGCACAACAAAATCTTTGCCGGGAACTTGTATCCGGAGCAAAAATGCGGTAAAATACGCTTGACAAAGAGCAAACCGGTTCTTTTCTTTTACTTTGAAAAGGAAAACAGAATTATGATCTTAGCCATTGATATAGGCAACACCACCGTCGCCCTTGGGGGCATCCGGGACGGACGTGTATGCTTTGTGGCGCGCATGGACACGGTGCGCACCCGCACGGCTGCGGAATATCGTGCCGAAATGGATAAAATTTTTGCGCACCGCCGCCACCCGGAGCGCCCCATGCGCTTTGAGGGTGCGGTGCTTACCAGCGTAGTGCCCCAGATCACCGGGGCACTGGCCGAGTGCGCCCGTCACTACACCGGCAAAAAGCCGGTCATCGTTTCGCCGGACATCCGCACCGGACTGACCATGGGGGTGGACGAGCCCCGCGCCGTGGGCAAGGACCGGCTGGTGGATGCCGCCTACGCGGCGGCAAACTTTCCGCTGCCGGTCGTCACGGTAGACCTTGGCACCGCCACCACCTTTAATGTTGTGGACACAGACCGGGTATTCCGGGGCGGCGTGATCTGTCCCGGCCTTTCCACCGGGCTGCGCGCACTGGGCGAGCGCTGCGCCCAGCTGCCGCAGGTGCATCTGGGCTCCCCGAAAAAAGCCATCGGCACCAATACCGAAAGCTGTATGCTGTCCGGCTCGGTGCTGGGCACCGCCGTACTCATTGACGGCATGGTGCAGCGCATCGAAGAGGAACTGGGCAGCCCGGCTACGCTGGTGGTCACCGGCGGGCTGGCAAAATACGTCACCCCGCTGTGCCGCCACCCCCTGGCCTATGACCCGGAGCTGCTGATGAAGGGGCTGGCATTGCTGTACCAGCTGAACGCCCCGCAGGAGCACGGCCGCAGCCATGGCGGCGGCAGACACTACGGTCAACAGGGACGCCCCCGGGCAAAGCACCCGTACCCCAACCGCCGCACCCGCCGCGAGCCGGAGACGCTGGTAGGCTGAGGGGACAAGAGGATAAGGGAGAGCATTATGAAACTGGGCATTCTTGGCACGGGTAAGATCGTGCAGGAATTTTTGCCATGGCTTGTGGAGCACACGCCGTTTACTGTGCAGGCGGTGTGCAGCACCCCACGCTCGGCGGCAAAAGCCGCAGAGCTGTGTGCGCAATATCAGATCCCACAGCACACCACTAATTATTTTGAGCTTTTGCAATGGGTAGACGTGGTCTACATTGCCGTGCCCAATTTGCAGCACGCCCGTTACGCCCGGGTGGCGCTGGAGGCGGGCAAGCACGTCATTGTGGAAAAGCCCATGGCGGTGACCGCCGCCGAGACCGAGGAACTGGCAGCGCTGGCACAGCGCAAGCGGCTGTTCCTCTTTGAGGCGATGACCACCCAGTACCAGCCCAACTACGCCAAGCTCCGGGAGCTGCTGCCCCGGGTGGGTACAGTGCGCATGGTACAGTGCAGCTTCAGCCAGTATTCCAGCCGGTACGACGCCTTTTGTGCCGGGCAGACCCCGCCGGTGTTCGACCCGCTGTGCGCGGGCGGCGCACTGATGGATTTGGGCGTGTACAACGTCAGCTACATCGTAGGTCTGTTTGGTGAGCCGAATAAGGCGGTGTATGCCGCCAACATGGAGCGCAATATCGACACCAGCGGTGTGCTGATGATGGATTACAGCGGCTTCAAGGCGGTAAGCTTTGCCGCCAAGGACTGCGCAGCCCCTGCCCGCTGCATCATTCAGGGCACAAAGGGCTACATTCTGCAAAAATCCACCCCGAACTACTGCGGCGGCGTGACCTTCCACCCCAACGAGGGCAAGGAGGAGCACTACAACCTGAACGGGGACCGTCCCCGGCAGGCGGCAGAGTTCGAGACCTTTTACCGCGCCATGACCACCGGAGATCAGGAGCTGTGCGCCCGGATGCTGGACACCAGCATCGCGGTGAGCCGGGTGCTCACGGTGGCGCGCCGCAGCGCGGGGGTGCGCTTCCCCGGTGACAGATTCTAACGCATTTTTCTCTGGAACACGCCCTGACACAATAACGCGCTTCCAAGAGATTTGAATATTCACCTAAAACCCGCACAGAGCGGGCAGGTTTGCGCCGTATCCGACAAAAAGGGCGGAACGGCAGCAGGAGGAAAACTGAATTATGAAGAATACCAATACGAAGACTCTGACTCGTGTGGCCCTGCTGGTGGCCATTGAACTGGTGATGAAGCTTGTCGGTCTGGGCAGTGTGCCCATGGGCCCGCTGTACATGAGCTTCCTCACCCTGCCCATCGCCGTGGGTGCCATCACCATGGGCCCCGCCGTGGGTGCCCTGCTGGGCGGCGTGTTCGGCGCTGTGAGCTTCTACGATGCCATCACCGGCGCATCTGCCATGACCGGCGCACTGTTTCAGGTCAGCCCGCTGAACACCTTTATCCTGTGCGTGGGTATGCGTGTGCTCATGGGTCTGTGCTGCGGCCTGATCTTCAAGGGCCTGCAGAAGCTGGATAAGTCCCGCACTTGGAGCTACATCGTCAGCGCCATGACCGCACCCGCCCTGAACACCCTGTTCTTCATGGGTTACATCGTGCTGGCCTTCTACGGCTGCGACTATGTGCAGAAGCTGGTGTCCGTCAAGGGCGCTGCCAACCCCTTCATGTTCGTTGTGCTGCTGGTTGGCGTGCAGGGCGTAGCCGAGTTTCTGGTGTCCGGCATTCTGGGCGGCATCGTCGCCCGCGCCGTGGCAAAGTTCCTGAAGTAAGACCGGCTGCGCACCATGTCAGGGCGGCGCATCCGTGTTTAGAATAGAAAAATGAATGCTCCTCCGGCAACTGCCGGAGGAGTTTTTTGTTGGGAGCGGCGTCAATATCCTTCCTGTGAAAATGCAATGCCGGAGCGTCTGAGGACGCTCCGGCATTGCTCTATTCACAAAAATATCGTCCCGCCTGCCCGGCAGCCTTTACTTCTTTTCCCGCAGCTGTTCCAGATAGCCGTCGGCCTTGATGGCCTCCGGGGTGAAGGAGTTATTCTTCCACCAGTTCACAAGGGCGGCGGTCACGGTCAGGCCGGTGGTCACCAGCTGCTCCACGGTGGCGCTCTCGATGGGCAGCATGGGCTTGCCGCAGGCGCTCAGCACCTGATTGGTCAGTGCCAGCGCCAGCGCAGCCGTGCGTGCCAGGGTGGCGGCAGAAATTTTGCAATGAGTATCGTTCATAGGTTCAGTTCCTCTCTTTCTCCAAATCTGCGATGCGGTGGTTGGCCACCTTCATCTGTTCTTCTAAAATGGGTACGCGGCGGGCAAAGTTGTTATGCTCCCGCACCTCCCGGGTCAGTTCTTCCAGCTTGGTGTCGGTCACCGCCTGGCTTTTTCCGTTGGCGATCAGCACGCCGATCAGGGTCACCGCGCCTGCAATGATGGCTGAGATGATGCCTGTCATCGCGCTCACCCCCTCCACCGGGCTTTGTCTGCCCGGGTGTCCACGTGCACCCAGCCGGCGGCGCGGCCCGCCTTCGCGGGGTAGCGTCCCACGCCGCCCCAGTCCGGCATCAGGCTTTCGGCGTAGGCGGCCACGTCCTCCACGCTCACGTCCTGCACCCGGATATCCGCTGCCCGGCCATACAGGTGCTGGCTGAACTTTGCCCCGCCTGCCTTGGCGTTGTGTGCCGGGGTGCGGTAGGCGCTGGTGATCGTCACCGGTTTTCCGAAGTGCTCCCGGATACGCTCCAGCAGTTCTGCCAGCGCCGTGTCGATGAAGACAGGGTCGCTGCCGTCCTTGCAGCGGAACTCCCGCACACAGAAGTGCGGCGAGAGGGCGGTGCTGCCGTCCCGGGCAAGAGAATACGCTTGCAATGCCATCGTGCGCCCCCTTACAGCCGTTTCAGCAGCGCTGCGATGGGCTCTGCATAAAACCGCTCGTAGCCCGCTGCGTTGGGGTGGGTGCCGTCGCTGGTGTACTTATCGCCCAGTTCGCTGACGCCGTGTTTTCCCATAGGCGGGGTGGTCTCCGCAATGTCAACGTAGGGCACGCCCCATTTTTTCAGCGCCGCAAGGATGGCAGGCTTATAGGTCTTGTACCAGTTTTCGCTGCCTGCAAACATCCCGCCGTGCGGGAATACATAGGCCACGCACTTGTCGCTGTAATTCGTTGCCAGATCGTCCAGCATCTTCTCCAGTGCGCCGGTCATGGTCGTTTCATCGTAGGCAGCGGCAAACCCATCGGTCAGGGTGCCCACAGGGGCGTTGTTCCAGGCATCATTCACGCCGCCTTCCAGCAGAATGTAATCCGCCTTTGCCAGCGCTGTGGAGTTTGTCACTACCGTGCTGATGCAGCCACGGGTGCCGCCGTATACCTTATCGGTAATATTCGGGGTCAGCGTCGCGCCGTCCACCGCTTCATTGGTCAGGGTCATGCCGTACTTGTCTGCAATACATTTGCCGTAGCCGCCTGCGCTGCCCTTGCCGTAGGCGATGCTGTCACCCGCAACGTACAGTGTTTTTCCCGCCAGCGGGCTGATGATCTGACCGTTGATGTCAAACACTTCCATTTTACCACCCCTTCTCGATGTAATCGTTCACCTTGTCGTCACTCAGCAGGCCTTTATACACCCTGCACTGATACAACGTACCAGACCAGAACTGCTGCTTTTTGCTGCCGTCCGCGCTCTGCGCCGCACCGATCAGGAAGGTCTGGGGCACATCTATGATTGTACCGTTTGTGGTTTTCCACTCGGTCAGCGGGCAGTAGGTACTGCCGCCGCGATATTTTCTGCCGTCGATCTGCACTGCATACCGCGTACGGGTCTTGAGGTGTTCGATGCTGTCCGACAGGGTCACGCCGCCGTAGTTGTAGTAGGCGAACTCGGTCTTATTGTTCAGCGGGCTGCTGGTGGAGTTGAAGCCGGGCAGATTGTCGGTATCGCCGGTCTCGGTCAGGCAGTGCAGGAAGGCAGGCCAGGTGTTGGCATTAAAGTCGTCCCCCGCTTTCGCATCCACTAGGATCGTGTATTGCGGCGTCTCGGTGGAGGCGTGCTCCAGCAGCTTCAGGCCGGTGTCCAGTCCCTGGGTCAGCACGGTCTCGCCGGGCAGACTGTAGATCAGCTGTGCTGTCTCCACTACTTCCACCGTTACCGCGCAGCTTGCACTCTTACCGCCTGCTGTGGCAGTCACGGTGCAGTTACCTGCTTTGATGCCTGTCACCACGCCGTTTGCCACAGTGGCAAAGCCGGTAGGCAGAACGCTCCACACCACCGCCCTGTCGGTTGCGTTCGCGGGCAGCACGGTGGCCGTCAGGGTCTGGCTCTCGCTCTCGTTCAGGGTCATGGTCACGGCGCTCAGGCTCACGCTCTGCACCGGAACTTCCTGTGCACTGCCGCCCCACTCTGCACGCAGAGCATTCAGGGTGGGCTGCATCGTGTTGGTCTTATAGGCTGCATTTTCAAACAGGTTCAGCAGCAGCGCCTTTGCGTTGGCGGTAAAGCCCTCGCCCGGGTCACCTTTTGCACCCGCCGGGCCGGTGTCTCCTTTATCGCCCTTGTCGCCTTTTTCGCCCTGCGTTCCGGCAGCATTGGCAATGCCTGCTTCCATGTGGTTCAGCTGGGCAGCCGTCAGGGTCTGGCCGTCCACAAAATTCTGTTTTACGTAGCTCATTTGTTCCTCCCTAAGATCATTTTTCCAAGGATCGCCTGCCCCAGCACGGCAAAAACGTTCTCCTTCGGCGGCTGCGGGTTGCCCCACAGCGTCGCCAGACGGTCGCAGGCATCCATAGCTGCGTCATTGCCCGCCGCCAGCGTGCGCAGTACGGCCAGCAGCGCCTGTTTTTCCGCGGCGGTAATACCGCCGCCTGTGCCCAGCAGCCCCACCAGCGCCTCCCACGCAGGCGTAGCCGGGGCGGGCATCGTGCCCTCTGCCGTGCCGCTGTTGGCGCATACTTTGCACCGCACATCAGCGCTGGTCACGGTGCGGCTGCCGTCCGTGCCCTCAAAGGTGAGGCAGCCCGCGCCGGGCACTGCCGTCACCGCCGCCGGTACGGTCAGGATTCCGTTTTCCACCAGCGTAGCCGCGCTTGCGCCGGGGGTGTGCCAGTGGGCGCACACGGTCAGCCCCTTCCACTCGCCCCGCTGCTCGATGCGCAGCCGGTAGTTGCCCCGGTTGCCCGCATACCCCAGCAGCAGCTGTCCGCCGGGCACCGCTGCCGCGCCGTTTCTGTCCAGCCGGATGGTCATCTCGTTCATGCTGCACCGCCCTTACACATACTGGTAGCCCTCCACGTTGAAGGGATAAGCGTTGTCATTGCTCGCCAGGTTTACATCGACCACGCCGATGTTCACCGTGCCGTTCGCAGCAAAACTCACCTTCACCAGTGCTTCGCCCTTGCAGTAAACGCCGTCCCGCAGATTGTAGGTGTTGCCGCCGCCCACTATGGCCACCGCCGTACCGCCCCGCACGATGCGGGTGCAGCCGTAGTCCGCAGCCGCCGCTGCGGCTACTCCGCCGGTGGTAGCGATCGTGGTACATTCCAGAGGGACCGCCATCCTTACCACAATATAATCCACCTCGTCCGGCACAGTCATCGTCTTGTTGCTTTTGCCCGCTGCACCGTCGCTTGTGTAGACAAGCTTTCCGTTCATGTCCGTCACTCCTCTCAGTTGATTCAGTTTTTCTGCTAGGCTAAAGCCCAGCACCGTGTCAAGGTTTTCCGCCGTCATTTCCAGTGTGCCGTCTGCGCTCACGGTCAGGCCCCGCCCCACCTTCACGCCGCCCAGCACGGCTGCGGTGGCGGGCGGCAGGGTGTAGCCCATGCCGAATTTCCGGTCTGCCTCAGCCTTGGAGTAGAACCGGTCGTCCGCGCCCAGCTGCAATAGTGCGGCGGCCTTTTCCTGCGCCGACCAGCCTGCTGCTCCGGCGGCACTGGTCAGCGCCTTTTTTACGCCGTAGGGCAGCAGCGCCGGGGTCAGGGGCGCATAGGCCTCGGTCATACGGTCCAGCTGCGCCGCCGTGGCGGGCACGGTGGTCAGGGTGGCATCTGCCCGCACCGCAACGCCGTACTGCCCGTCTGCCCGCACCGCGCCGGGCGTTACCGCCGTAGGCACGGTCTCGCTGCGCACATAGGGGCGCAGGTCCGGCAGCGGGGTGGTATCGGTCTGCACCGCGCCGGTGGCGGCATCCACGCTGAGAATGCGCACCATCTCGCCAGGCAAAGGCTGCACCGGGAGCGGCACCGCCCCCACATCCTGTGCGTTCAGCTGCACCGCGCCGCCCTTGCTGTTCACGCTCAGCACCTGCCCACCGGTGGGTGCATAGCTTTCTGCCCGCAGTGCGGCAGCCTCCGCCCGCTTTGCGCTGGCCTCGGCATCGGTACGGTCGGCCAGAATTTTGTCCGCAGTCTTTTGCGCCAGTGCCGCCTGCATGGCGGTATCTGCCGCACCGTTTTCGGCACGGCGGGCGCTTTCCGCTGCGGCGTGTGCGCTTTCCAGCACGCGCGCCACAAACTGCTCGTACACCGAGGGCGGCAGCTCCTCACTGCCGCCGTCCGTAGGCAGGGTGGCGTACACATCGTAGCTGCCGGGGCGGGTGTAGGCGGTGTAGCCGCCGCTGCCTATGGCGGCCAGCATCCACTGTCCCCGCACGCTGCCGGTCAGGCGGCGGTCCACCGTCACACTGTCGTCGGCGTCCAGTGGAATGGCGGCCAGCTGCACCCCATCGCTGCGGCGCAGATACAGCGCCAGGGTGCACCCCGCCCACGCTGCGGGCAGGATGAACTGCAGCCGGTCCACCCCCTCGGCGTTCTGTGCGCCAAGGTGCAGCCGGTGCGGCCGGGGCACAAATTCGGTGCCGCCGCACTGCTGCTCAAGGATTTCGATCTCCATGCAAAACCTCCTTTTCTGTTTGCTGTCCCGATTGTACCGCCGGGGGCGCAAAACTATCCAGTGTGTACTAAAAATGTGAAATTTTCTGTTCTTCGGCATTTTGCTAAACGGGGTTTTGGCACCGGAAATGCGAGCTTTTTCCCCCTGCCGGGACCGGGTAATTCCTCTGCAGGTTTTCCATGCAAAACCCGCGATGTGGGGCAGCTTGTTTTGGGCGCAGCGGCCGCTGCTGCGGCCTTATTCGCAGAGAAAAGAGCCGGTGCAAATGTTAAAAATTCATGAACGAATTGCCCCCAGAAAAAAGGAAAAAATCAGAAGGAAACCACCTAAAAACCAAAATATCAAAAGAAACACTGTGAAAATTGCACAAAAAATAATGTTATAAATCTAACAAAGTGCAAGACACAAATTTGACAGATGCTTTACGGTCTGGTAAAATAGCGTTTGTGCAACGAACGTTGCAGCGTTTAAATTCTATCTGGATGAAGTAAAAAGCCGTCCTGCGTACGGCACGGCATGGGCAGATGCGGCCTGTGCCGGGGCAGTTTTGTGGTCTGCCCAAAGCGGATTCCAACCTGTAATACGGTGCTCATTCTTTTTACCCGAAGAGAGCATCGTATTTGACTGTGAGACGCTTATACTCAGAGCAGCCACAGTCCGGGCGGCCGGGGTGCTGATGCAATATAGACCCGCGGCCGCGCCAAATACGACAAAGAGAGGAGTTGTCTCGTATCGCTTCCGTTAAATTGAAGAAAGCAGTTACTGCCGCAAAGCAGGCAGTATCTCCCCGTGTGCTGGCATTTTGTGTCATGGTGGTATGCCTTGTGGCTACCCTTGGCGTCACCGCTGCAAATCTGCGGCTGACCTACGTCACCGACTCCAATGGTGCACGGCAGGTCCTTCTGACCGATGCCGATGCTTCCCCCGCACAGGTCATGCACCTTTCCGGCATCCGCTCTGAGGAGGGCGATGAGGTCTACTACACCGCGTTCAGCGGCAATCTTGCCTCCCTGAACATCGAGCGCGCATTCTCCGTCAGCATCACCGCCGACGGGCAGGAGTACCCTGTAAAGCTGGTGTTCGGCACCGTAGCCGATGCACTGGAGCGCGCCGGTATCACCCTTGAAGGGGACGACTACACCGAGCCGGCGCTGGATCACGTTGTGACCGCCGGCAGCAAGATCGTGGTCCACCGCGTGGACTACGAAGAGCGGGTGGAAACTCAGGCCATCCCCTACGACACCCAGTATGTCTACACCAGCCTGTACTTCCGCAACACCGGCCGCACCACCACGGTGCAGCACGGCGCAGCCGGTCAGCAGACCGTGACCACCCGTGACCGCTATGTGGACGGCGAGCTGGAGAACAGCACCGTTGTGGATACCACCACCACGGTGGAGCCCACCGACCACGTCATCAAGACCTACGGCGCAGGCGCGCCAGTGTCCCCCCTGACCGGCGCGGACGGCACCACCAACGCCCCCACCTCTTATAGCAAGGTGCTCACCGGCAAGGCCACCGGCTACTATTCCCGTACCGGCAAGGGCTCTTCCGGTCTGGGTCTGGGCTATGGCACCGTGGCTGTGGACCCGGACGTGATCCCCTACGGCACCAAGCTCTACATCACCTCCACCGACGGCAAGTTCGTCTACGGCTATGCCGTAGCCACCGACACCGGCATCGCCGTCCAGAAGGGGCAGATCCTTGTAGACCTGTTCTACGAGACCTACGCCGAAAGCGTCATCAACGGTGCCATTCAGGTCAATGTCTACGTTGTGGGCTGAGCCGTAAACAAAACACAATAACCACGCAAAGAGACCGCTGTACAAACTGTGCAGCGGTCTCTTTTGATGTTAAGTAGAAAACTATTTTTATTTCGGGGTCGGGGAAAGTCTGTGGGCTTTCCCCGACCCCTTTCCCGTTTCCGCAACGCTTTCGCTGAAACCGTTTGTCAAATGAGCAGTTTACACGATGTTGAGCTGCAAATTTTGGATGATATGCCCACAACATACAGAGAATGCCAGAAAATTTGTGTTAATTGTATTTGTTTTTCGGACAAAAAGTCTTGCAAAACTGGTCAAAACATTTTAATATAAAAGAGTACAAAGCTGTGGAAGCCGCTTTCGGCTTCCGCACGGGGAGGAGCAGTTTATGAAACCGACCGAAGAAAAGATTCAGAGCAACACATCGGACCTGCCGGTGTACCTGTTCAAGCAGGGCAACAACTGCGAGGCTTACCGCTACTTCGGCGCACATCTGGAAACACGGGTCGGGGAATCCGGCGTTGTGTTCCGCGTATGGGCACCGCACGCCGTAGCCATCAGTGTTGTGGGCGACTTCAACAGCTGGAAGCCCGGCAGCCATCCCATGCACAAGGTGGATGGCGATTCCGTGTGGGAATTGTTCATTCCCGGCATGAAGGAATACGATGTTTATAAATATTGCGTAACCACCCGTGCAGGCGACCTTGTCTACAAGGCCGATCCCTACGCCTTCCACGCCGAGACCCGGCCGTCCAACGGCAGCAAGGTCTACGATCTGTCCGGCTTTGCATGGCACGACGCCACCTGGCAGGCCGCACAGAAAAAGGCGGACGTGATCAACGGCCCGATGAATATCTACGAGATGCATGCCGGCAGCTGGAAGATGAAGGAGGGCGGCAAGCCCTACAACTACTCCGAGCTGGCGGACGAGCTGATCCCGTACATCAAGGATATGGGCTACACCCATGTAGAGCTGCTGCCGGTGATGGAATATCCGTTTGACGGCAGCTGGGGCTATCAGGTCACCGGCTATTTTGCACCCACCAGCCGCTACGGCACCCCCAAAGATTTTATGGCCTTCGTGGATAAGATGCACGCCGCAGGCATTGGCGTCATCATGGACTGGGTGCCCGCCCACTTCCCCAAAGACCAGTTCGGCCTGTACAATTTTGACGGCGAGGCCTGCTACGAGGACCCCAACCCCAAGCGCGGCGAGCACAAGGAGTGGGGCACCATGGTGTTCGACTTTGGCCGCAACGAGGTGCAGAGCTTCCTCATTTCCAGCGCACTGTACTGGCTGGAGCAGTACCACATCGATGGTCTGCGCGTGGATGCCGTGGCCTCCATGCTGTATCTGGACTACAACCGCAAGCAGGGCGAATGGGAGCCCAATAAGGACGGCGGCAAGGAGAACTTGGAAGCCATCGCCTTCCTGCGCAAGCTGAACAACACCGTGCTGGGCCGTCACCCCCACAAGTACATGATCGCCGAGGAGTCCACCGCGTGGCCCATGGTCACAAAGCCCGCTTCGGACGGCGGTCTGGGCTTCAACTTCAAGTGGAACATGGGCTGGATGAACGATATGCTCAGCTACATGAAGACCGACCCGCTGTTCCGCTCCGGCAACCACAACAAGGTGACTTTCAGCTTCTTCTACGCTTTCAGTGAGAACTTTGTCCTGCCCATCAGCCACGATGAGGTGGTGCACGGCAAGGGCAGCCTGCTGAACAAGATGCCCGGCGAGTATGACGACAAGTTTGCCAATCTGCGCACCTTCTTCGGCTACATGATGGCACACCCGGGCAAGAAGCTGCTGTTCATGGGACAGGAGTTCGGTCAGTTTGCAGAGTGGAACGAGGCAAAGCAGCTGGACTGGATGCTGCTGGACTACGACAAGCACGCCGAGCTGCAGAACTACGTCCGCACCCTGAACGCCTTCTATAAAGAGCACCCCGCCCTCTGGCAGATCGATTACAGCTGGGAAGGCTTCCAGTGGATCGTGCCGGACGACTCGCAGCAGAGCGTCATCGCTTTCCTGCGCAAGGATGCCGCCGGTAAGCAGATCCTTGTCATCTGCAACTTCAACCCCGTCCTGCGCGAGGGCTACACCCTCGGCGCACCGGTGTCCGGCACCTATAAAGAGATCCTGAACAGCGACGATGCCGCTTTCGGCGGCTCCGGTACCGTGCACAACAAGCCGGTGCGTACCCACAAAAAGCCGCAGCACGGCTTTGAGCAGAGCATCACCGTTACCCTGCCGCCCATGAGCACTTTGTACTTTGAGGTGCCCACAAAGCGCACCCGCAAGGCAGCAGAGGACAGCGCGGACAAGCCGGCAAAAAAGACCGCCAAAAAGGCCACCGTCAAGGACGCCGACAAGCCGGCAAAAAAGACCCGCACCACCAAGGCCAAGGCCGCCAAAACGGCGGATGAAAAACCGGAAAAAGCAAAAAAGACCGCTGCCAAGTCCAAAGCAAAACCCGAGGCCGCAGCGGACAAGCCGGTAAAAAAGACCGCCGCCAAGGCAAAGACCGCGGCAAAAGCAAAAACTGAGACCGAAGCAGAAGCCAAACCCGCAAAGCGCACCCGCAAAGCAAAAGCACCCAAGGAATAAGGATGCCCACACGGATGCACGCACGAACATTCTGAACTGTTGACTATCATTTCCAATAAGGAAATGCTAAAGGGGAGAATAAAGCTATGGCAAAAGAAATCGTGGCAATGATCCTTGCCGGTGGACGTGGCTCGCGCTTATACGCGCTGACACAAAAGACGGCAAAACCTGCGGTGTCCTTCGGCGGTAAGTACCGCATCGTGGACTTCCCGCTGTCCAACTGCGTCAACTCCGATATCGACACCGTCGGTATCGCAACACAGTACCAGCCCCAGAAGCTGAACGAGTACATCGGTAACGGCCAGCCTTGGGATCTGGACCGTCTGCACGGCGGTGTGCACACCCTGCCTCCTTACGAGCAGGCAAACGGCACCGACTGGTACAAGGGCACTGCAAACGCCATCTATCAGAACATCGGCTTCATCGACAGCTATGATCCCGAGTACGTCATCATCCTGTCCGGCGACCAGATCTGCAAACAGGACTACGCCGACTTCCTGCGCTTCCACAAGGAAAAGGGCGCAGAGTTCTCTGTGGCCGTTATGGAAGTGGACTGGAAGGAAGCTTCCCGCTTCGGCCTGATGGTGGCGGACGAGACCGACCGCATCACCGAGTTCCAGGAGAAGCCCCCGGTGCCCAAGTCCAATCTGGCCTCCATGGGCATCTACATCTTCAACTGGGATGTGCTTAAGAAGTATCTGATCGAGGACGAGGCTGACCCCAACTCCAAGAACGACTTCGGCATGAACATCATCCCCGCCCTGCTGCGTGACGGCCGCAAGATGTACGCCTACCGCTTTGCCGGTTACTGGCGCGACGTGGGCACCATCGACAGCCTGTGGGAAGCCAACATGGAAGTGCTGGACCCCGAGAACTCCGGCATCGATATCTTTGATAAGACCTGGAAGATCTACAGCCGCAACCCCGTGCTGCCCGCCCAGAAGATCGGCGAGCGCGCCGTTGTGCAGGACTCCCTCATCACCGAGGGCTGCAAGATCTACGGCAACGTCAAGCACTCTGTGCTGAGCGCAGGCGTTGTTGTGGAAGAGGGCGCTACCGTTGAGGACGCCGTGCTGATGGACGGTGTCGTGGTCAAGGCAGGTGCCGTGGTCAAGCGCTGCATCCTTGCTGAGGACGTTGTTGTGGGCGCAGGTGCAAAGGTCGGCGGCGAGGGCGCTATTGCCCACGTTGGCACCGGTCTGACCATCGGCGCAGGCGCTACCGTCAAGGAGGGCGCAAAAGTGTTTGAATCCGTCAAGGAGGGTGTGGAAGTATGCTGAGACAGAACACCAATGCGTTGGGTATCATTTTCCCCAACAGCTATGACAATACCGTTCCCGAGCTGGTGACCGAGCGCGCAATGGCCTCGATCCCCTTTGCGGGCCGTTACCGCATGGTAGACTTTGTGCTGTCCAGCATGGCCAACTGCGGCATTTCCAACGTTTCCATCGTGGTGCGTAAGAACTACCACTCCCTGATGGATCATCTGGGCACCGGCCGCGAGTGGGATATGGCCCGCCGTCACGGCGGCCTGAACATCGTGCCTCCCTTTGCAGAAAAGGGCGTGCGCATCTACTCCGGCCGTGTGGAGGCGCTGGGTTCCATTCTGAGCTTTCTCGAGCACCAGAAGGAGAAGTATGTGGTCATGAGCGATGCCAACATCGCCGTCAACTACGACTTCAACGCCCTGCTGGCTGCCCATCAGGCCAGCGGTGCCGATGTGACCGTGGCTTACCAGAAGACCGAGATCCCCGAGGGCCGCAAGAACGACAACTACACCCTGACCATTGATGCCGATGGCCGCGTGACCGAGCTGCTGTTCAACGACTACCGCTCCGGTGTGCAGAATCTGGATCTGAACATCTATGTGCTGGAGCGCGAAACCCTGATCAAGCTGGTCAAGGACGCTACCGCCCGCGGCCTGATCTACTTCGAGCGCGACATTCTGGCACACAACGTCAACATTCTGAACATCCATGCGCTGGAGTATACCGGCTATGTTGCCCATATCTGCGACATGAAGAGCTACTTTGACGAGAACCTGAAGCTGATCGATGACCGCAATCTGGAAGCGCTGTTCCCCAAGGGCAGCCCCATCTACACCAAGATCCGTGATGATAACCCCACCCGTTACGTCACCGGCTCCAAGGTCGTGGATTCCATTCTGGCCGACGGCTGCGTCATCGAAGGCACCGTGGAGAACTGCGTGCTCTTCCGCGGCGTCAAGGTCAAGAAGGGTGCTGTGGTCAAGAACTGTGTCCTGATGCAGGATACCGTGGTCGAGCCCAACGTAGAGCTGGACTGCGTTGTCACCGACAAGAACGTGAAGATCACCGCCGGCAAAAAGCTGTCCGGCACCGAGAGCTTCCCGGTCTACGTCCAGAAGAACCACACCGTCTGATCGATGCAATATCCATAGGGGCGGCTTCCTCCCCGGTAGCCCCTCTTGAGAGGGGCGGGGGCACCTGTGTGCCCCCGCCTGCTCTTTTGTATGCAAGGTTCGCGCCGCTTTTCACGGCGGCGGGGAGCGCGAACATCTGCCTGTATCATGGAAGGAGTGAATCCTATGAAGATCCTGTATGCTGCTTCGGAAGCCAATCCCTTTGCCAAATCCGGCGGTCTGGCCGATGTGGCAGGTGCCCTGCCCAAAGCGCTGGTCAAGGACGGCGTGGACGCCCGCGTCATCATGCCCCTGTACGGCGATTTGAAGTACCGCGATAAGCTGGAATACGTTACCAACTACTCCGTGCCTGTGGGTTGGCGCAGCCAGTACTGCGGCCTGTTCAAGGCCGATGTGGACGGCGTGACCTACTACTTCCTGGACAACGAGTATTACTTCAAGCGCCGCGGCCTGTACGGCTTCTACGATGACGGCGAGCGCTTCGCCTTCTTCTCCCGCGCCGTGCTGGAGACTTTGTTCTACATCGACTTCACACCCGATATCATCAACTGCAACGACTGGCAGACCGCTCTGGTGCCGGTGTACCTGAACCTGTACTATCGTCATCTGGACAAGTTCAACCGCATCAAGACCGTGTTCACCATCCACAACATCGCCTATCAGGGCAAGTACGGCACCGATATTCTGGAGGACACCTGCGGCATCGGCCACCGGGACCAGCATATCGTGGAGTACGACGGCTGCGCCAACTTCATGAAGGGCGCTTTCGAGACCGCCGACAAGATCACCACCGTCAGCCCCACCTACGCACAGGAGATTCTCGACCCGTGGTTCAGCTACGGTCTGGACGCTCTGCTGCGTGAAAAACAGTACAAGCTGTGCGGCATCCTGAACGGCATCGATATGGACGCCAACGACCCCGCTACCGACAAGAACATCCCCTTCAATTACAGCATCAAGACCTTTGAGACCGGCAAGGCCAAGTGCAAGGAAGCTTTGCAGGACAGGTTCGGTCTGCATAAAGACGGCAGCCCCGTCTTTGGCATGGTCAGCCGCATGGTTGGCATGAAGGGCTTTGACCTTGTGCAGAGCATCGCTGACGGTCTGGTGGACCGCGGCATCCAGCTGGTCATTCTGGGCAGCGGCGAGAGCCAGTACGAGAACTTCTTCTCTGACCTGTGCGGCCGTCACCCGGGCCGCGTAGGCACCTACATCGGCTTTGAGCCCAAGCTCTCGCAGGAGATCTACGCCGGTGCAGACGCCTTCATCATGCCCTCCAAGAGCGAGCCCTGCGGTCTGGCACAGATGGTGGCCTGCCGCTACGGCACACCTCCCATCGTCCGCGAGACCGGCGGTCTGCGCGACTCCATCCACGACAGCACCATGGGCGACGGCAACGGCTTTACCTTTGCCGGTTACAACGCCCACGAGCTGTATGTGGCCTGCTGCAACGCACAGGATGCCTACAACAACAAGGAAAACTGGAAGAACCTCGTGCGTCACTGCATGGAGTGCGATTTCAGCTGGGACGTTTCCGCCAAGAGCTACGAGGGTCTGTACAACGAGACCGCAAACCTCTGGTAAGCGTCTGAATCCCAAAGCACCCGCCGGGGCTGCCGCACAAACGTGCGGCAGCCCCTTTTTTGCTTTTTTTCCGCTTTTTACACTCTGCACAAACTTTTCTGCAAAGTTTGTGCAATGATGCAATCATCGGCGCACAATGTGTGTTATAGGTGCACATTTATGGAATCAGTCTTAACAAACTATGAAATTTCACTATATTTCGGTGGAGAATTGATTGCAATATCCGACGTTTTGAAGTATACTGAGGGCATAGACTTTTTTGGCTGCCTGTCCGTCTCCGGCATTTTTTCCAAATGCTGGAATGCGGGCGGCACCCGCAGAAAGGAGCGGCACAGGACTTGAAGGGCTGGTACAAGGCTTTGGAAGATCTGGTCTGGCTGACCCAGCTGGGGCTGAATATGCTGCTGCCGCTGGTGCTCTGCCTTGCCGGATGCTGGTGGGCCGTGGAGCACTGGGGCTGGCCGGAATGGCTGTTTTTGCCCGCTGTGGGTCTGGGGCTTGCCGCCGGGGCGCAGAACTTCTGGGTGTTCTGCAAGGAACGGCTGGAGCGCTCCAAACACGAAAAAAATCATCGGGTGGGCTTCAACTCCCACCAGTAATGGAGGTTCGTTTTTATGAAATTGCAGCCGGAATCCAAAAAGGAGCTGCTGCGCATCGCCTGCGGCGTGTCTCTGTGCACTGCCGTGATGTGGGTGGTGTTTGCAGCGCTGCATCTGGTGGGCTGGGTGGTCTTTGACTACCGGGTGCTGCTGGGCGGCATCATCGGCGCGCTGGTGGCCATCGGCAACTTTGCCGGCATCTGCTTCGTGGTGCAGAAGGTCATTGACGAGCCGGACGAAAAAAAGCGTAAAGCGCAGCTGCAGATATCCTATAATACAAGAATGCTGCTGCAGGCGTTGTGGATCATCATAGCCATTGCGGCTCCCTGTTTCCAAGCGTTTGCAGGCGTTCTGCCGCTGCTGTTCCCCAGAGTTACGATCTATTATCTCCAGATAACCGGGAAGTACAAGCCGCTCACACCCCCGCAGGAGCCGGTGGACATCGCTGTGGAAGATGACCCCGCCCCTGCTGAGGCGTCTGCGGTGCAGCCCCGTGACGAAGGGGGTGAACAAGAATAAATGGAACTGAACGGCGCAAAGATCCTGTATACCATCCACACCAATATCCCCCTGCTGGGTGATTTTAAAATTACCCAGACCTTGGTAAGCACTTGGATCGTTATGGCGCTGCTCTCGGGTTTTGCCATCTGGCTGGGGCACGACCTCAAGCTGGAAAATGTGTCCAAACGACAGGCCGCAGCCGAGTTCATCGTAACGCGGCTGGAGCAGTTCGTGCACGACAACATGGGCTTCCACTTCGATCAGTATATCCCCCTGGTCGGTGCTATTTTTGCACTGAGCATCGGGTGCAACCTGATCAGCGTTGTCGGCCTGTGGAGCCCCACGGCCGACCTGAACACCGAGGCAGCGTGGGCCATCGTGGTGTTTGTTCTGATCATGTACTACAAGATCAAAACGAACGGCATTCTGGCCTACCTCAAGGGTCTGCTCGATCCGATCTTTATCATGGCACCCATCAATGTGCTGTCAGAGATCTCTACCCCTGTCAGCATGGCGTTCCGTCACTTCGGCAACATCCTGTCCGGTACGGTCATCTCCACACTGCTGTACTGGGCACTGGCAAGCCTGAGCCACGTCATCTTTGGCTGGCTGCCGGGCTTCCTGAGTCAGATCCAGCTGTTCCAGATCGGCATCCCGGCCTTTACCGGTTTGTATTTCGACTGGTTCGGCGGCTGCATTCAGGCGTTCATCTTCTGTACCCTGACCACAATCTTCATCAAACGTGCTGCCGGTGAGGACTAAGGCCTTCCGGCATCCCCAAAACACAAACACATTTTAGGAGGACAAATCTTATGACTGATTTCCAGTATCTGGCTCGTGGTATCGCTCTGGCAGGCTGCGGCATCGGCGCAGGCTGCGCACTGATCGCAGGTATCGGCCCCGGTATCGGCGAAGGCAACGCTGCTGCTGCTGCCTGTGAGGCCGTTGGCCGTCAGCCGGAGTGCAAGAGCGACGTTACCAGCACCCTGATCCTCGGCGTCGCCCTTTCCGAGACCACCGGTATCTACGGCTTTGTTACCGGCCTGCTGCTGATCTTCCTGGCTCCCGGTATGTTCATGAAGTATCTGGCATAAGCCTCCCGATCCGAAAAAATAACGAAAGGAGACGCTTATGGAACTGTATCAGGCGTTGATCACGCTGGATGGCTGGACCTTTCTGGCCCAGATCTGCAACCTGATGATCCAGCTGGTCATCTTCAAAAAGTTCCTGCTGAAGCCGATCAAACAGGTAATCGCCGACCGCAAGGCCAAGGCCGACAGCGAGATCGCGGATGCGCAGAAGCTGCGCACCGAGGCCGAGGCCATGAAGGCGGAGTACGAGCAGAACCTACAGAACGCCCGCACCGAAGCCAACCAGATCGTGACCGCAGCGCAAAAGACCGCCACCGCCCGCTCGGAAGAGATCGTGGGCGAGGCCCGCGCACAGGCCGCTGCCCTGAAGCAGAAGGCCGAGGCTGACATTGCGCAGGAGCGCAAGAAGGCCGTGAACGAGGTCAAGGACGAGATCGGCGGCATTGCCATGGAGATTGCATCCAAGGTGGTGGAGCGCGAGATCAGCGAGAAGGACCACAAGGACCTGATCGACGAATTTATCAAAAACGTGGGTGAAGCATCATGACCGAAACTGCAAAGATGTACGGCGGTAGTCTGTACGATCTGGCGGCAGAGGAAGGGCTGGAGACCCGCATTCTGGGCGAGCTTGACGAGGTGCAACAGCTTCTGAAGCAAAACCCGGACTACCTGCGGCTGCTCAGCACCCCCAGCATCCCCAAAAAGGAGCGCTGCGGCCTGCTGGACGAAGCCCTGCGCGGGCAGGTCCACCTCTATGTGCTGAACTTTTTAAAGATCCTGTGCGAGAAGGGCACCCTGCGGGAGCTGTCCGGCTGCGCACGGGCTTACCGCATCCGCTACAATCAGGCGCACGGCATTCTGGAGGCTACGGCTGTCTCGGCCATCCCGCTGACAGAGCAGCAGCTTTCTGCCCTGCACGCCAAGCTGGAAAGCCTGACCGGCAAGACCATCGACCTTAAAACCAAGGTGGATGCCAAGGTGCTGGGCGGTATCCGGCTGGATATCGAGGGCACCGAGCTGGACGGCACCGTCCAGAACCGCCTTGCCTCCCTGCGCCGGGATATTGCGGCGGTCACTCTGTAACATTCCCCTGCCCTTTGCAAACGGGGCAGAGCACAGAACGAATTTCCACCCGAAATGACTATTATGAATTGAGTGGTGAACAAACAAAGATGCAACTGAAACCTGAAGAGATCTCCAAGATCATCCGTGCGCAGATCAAGCATTACGAAAATGCCATCGAGCAGAGCGAGACCGGCACGGTCATTATGGTGGGCGATGGCATCGCCCGGGCCAGCGGTCTGGAAAAGTGCATGGCAGGCGAGCTGCTCCAGTTTGACAACGGCGAATACGGTATGGCCCAGAACCTTGAGGAAAATACCGTTTCCATCGTGCTGCTGGGCTCGGATGCCGGCATCAAAGAAGGCAGCATCGTCAAGCGCACCGGCAAGGTGGTTTCCGTGCCGGTGGGCGATGCCATGATCGGTCGCGTGGTCAACGCACTGGGTCAGCCCATCGACGGCGCAGGCCCCATCGAGACCACCGAGTACCGCGCCATCGAGAGCCGCGCTCCCGGCATCATCGAGCGCCAGCCCGTCAAGGAGCCGCTGCAGACCGGTATCAAGGCCATCGACTCCATGATCCCCATCGGACGCGGTCAGCGCGAGCTGATCATCGGTGACCGCCAGACCGGCAAGACCACCATCGCTTCCGATACCATCATCAACCAGAAGGGCAAGGACGTCATCTGCATTTACGTTGCCATCGGTCAGAAGCGCTCTACCGTGGCAAACCTTGTGCAGAGCCTGACCGAGGCCGGTGCCATGGGCTACACCATCGTGGTGTCCGCTACCGCATCCGAGCTGTCTCCCCTGCAGTATATCGCCCCTTACTCCGGCTGCGCCATGGGCGAATACTTCATGCAGCAGGGCAAGCACGTCCTCATCATCTATGATGACCTTTCTAAGCACGCTGTGGCTTACCGTGCCCTGTCGCTGCTGATTCGCCGTCCTCCGGGACGCGAGGCTTACCCCGGCGACGTTTTCTATCTGCACTCCCGTCTGCTGGAGCGCGCTGCCAAGCTTTCCAACGAGCTGGGCGGCGGCAGCCTGACGGCTCTGCCTATCATCGAGACGCAGGCGGGCGACGTTTCCGCCTACATCCCCACCAACGTCATCTCCATCACTGACGGTCAGATCTTCCTGGAGACCGAGCTGTTCCACTCCGGCGTTATGCCGGCAGTCAACCCCGGTATCTCGGTGTCCCGTGTCGGCGGCAACGCCCAGATCAAGGCCATGAAGAAGGTGGCAGGCACCCTGAAGCTGATCTACTCCCAGTACCGCGAGCTGCAATCCTTTGCGCAGTTCGGCTCTGATCTGGACGCCGACACCAAGGCGCGTCTGGCACAGGGCGAGCGCATCGTAGAGGTGCTCAAGCAGAACCGCTCCGCGCCTGTGCCTGTGGAAAAGCAGGTCGCCATCCTGTACGCCACCATCCACGATTATCTCGTCAACGTCAAGGTGCCGGATGTGGCAGAGTACGAGAAGAGCCTGTACGAGTATCTGGACAACGATGCCGCCGGGGCTGCCGTGATGGACACCATCCGCACCACCGGCAATCTGGATAAGGACACCGAGGAGCAGCTCAAAGCCGTGCTGACCCGGTATACCGAAAGCTTTGTCAAGGCGCATTAAAGGGAAGGAGGCGTAACGCATGGCTGGTTCCATGAAGGACATCAAGCTGCGCATCAAAAGCGTAGAGAGCACCATGCAGATCACCAAGGCCATGGAGCTGGTGGCTTCCTCCAAAATGCGCCGTGCCAAGGAGCGGGTCGAACACAGCCGACCCTATTTTGAAACGCTGTACAAGACCCTGACCGAGATCGCGGCAGCGGACCCCCGGGCCCGCAACCCCTATCTGCGCCGCAGCGAGATCAAGCGCACGCTGCTGGTGGTCATTGCCGGTGACCGCGGCCTTGCCGGCGGTTACAACGCCAATGTGCTCAAGCTGGCCGCACAGGAAAGCGGCAACGTGGAGGTGCTTCCCATCGGCAAGCGCTCGGCAGAGTACTTTGCCCACCACGAAGCCGAACTGTTCACGCAGGAAGTGCTGCTGGCCGCCGATGTATCGGTGGGACAGTGCTTCCAGCTGGCGCGCCAGATCACCGAAGGGTACCGCAAGGGCGAGTTTGACGCAGTAAAGCTCTGCTACACCCGGTTCGATTCCATGATGACCCAGACGGCAGTTTCCATCGAGGTGCTGCCGCTGGCTATGGAGCCCACCGAGCAGCAGAAGGCCGAGGCGCGCCGCAGTCAGATTTTGTACAAGCCCAGCAGCGAGGAAGTATTCAGCGCGATCATCCCGGAGTATGTGGCCGGTGTCGTCTACGGTGCCGTGTGCGAGAGCGTAGCCAGCGAGCTGGCCGCCCGCCGCACCGCCATGGACGCTGCCACCAAGAACGCCGGTGAGATGATCGACCATCTCAACCTGTATTATAACCGTGCCCGTCAGGCTGCCATCACGCAGGAGATCACCGAGATCGTGGCCGGCGCGGAGAACTAAAACCCTCTCAGCCGCCTGACGGCGGCAGCTCCCCCGAAGGGGGAGCTTGAGCGGAAAAACCTATCAAGAAGGAGTTGTAGCCTATGTCCGAAAAACATATCGGCAAGGTGATCCAGGTCATTGGCCCGGTGCTGGACATCCAGTTCAAGGATGGCGAGCTGCCGGAGCTGCTCAACGCCATTGAGATCGACAACCACGGCCAGAAGCTGGTGGTGGAGGTCGCTCAGCTGACCGGCGACAATGTGGCACGCTGCATTGCCATGAGCAGCACCGATGGTCTGGTGCGCGGCACAGATGCCGTGGACACCGGCGAGTCCATCAAGGTGCCCGTAGGCGACCAGTGTCTGGGGCGCGTGTTCAACCTGCTGGGCGAGCCCGTGGATAACAAGCCCGCCCCCACCCCGGATGCCTACTGGCCCATCCACCGTCCCGCTCCCAGCTACGAGGAGCAGCAGTCCACCACCGAGATCCTGGAGACCGGCATCAAGGTCGTGGACCTGATCTGCCCCTACGCTAAGGGCGGTAAGATCGGCCTGTTCGGCGGCGCCGGTGTCGGCAAGACCGTTCTGATCCAGGAGCTGATCTATAACATCGCCACCGAGCACAACGGTTACTCGGTATTTACCGGCGTTGGCGAGCGCACCCGTGAGGGCAACGACCTGTACGGCGAAATGACCGAGAGCGGCGTTATCAACAAGACCGCGCTGGTCTACGGCCAGATGAACGAGCCCCCGGGAGCCCGTATGCGCGTGGCACTGTCCGGCCTGACCATGGCAGAGTACTTCCGCGATGTGAAGAATCAGGACGTGCTGCTGTTCATCGATAACATCTTCCGCTTCACGCAGGCCGGCTCCGAGGTGTCCGCACTGCTGGGCCGTATGCCCTCTGCCGTTGGTTACCAGCCCACGCTGGCCACCGAGATGGGTGCCCTGCAGGAGCGTATCACCTCCACCCGCAAGGGCTCCATCACCTCGGTGCAGGCCGTCTACGTTCCCGCCGACGACCTGACCGACCCCGCCCCTGCCACCACCTTTACCCATCTGGATGCCACCACGGTTCTAAGCCGTGATATTGCATCGCAGGGCATCTACCCCGCTGTGGATCCGCTGGACTCCACCAGCCGCATCCTCAGCCCGGAGGTCGTGGGTCAGGAGCACTACGAGATCGCCCGCGCCGTCCAGAAGGTACTGCAGCGCTACAAGGAACTGCAGGACATCATTGCCATCATGGGCATGGACGAGCTGAGCGAGGAGGACAAGCGTACCGTCAGCCGCGCCCGCAAGGTGCAGCGCTTCCTGAGCCAGAGCTTCCATGTGGCAGAGCAGTTCACCGGTATGCCCGGCCAGTATGTGCCGCTGAAGGAGACCCTGCGGGGCTTTAAGATGATCCTGAGCGGCGAGTGCGACGAGCTGCCCGAGAGCGCATTCCTGTTCGCGGGCACCATCGACGACGTGTTCGCAAAAGCGAAGAAGGGGTAAGCCATGACGACCTTTCATCTGACGGTGGTCACGCCGGACGGCTGCGCCTTTGAAGGTCAGGCCGAGCGCATCGTCTGCCGCGCCATTGATGGCGACCTCGCCATTCTGGCAAAGCACGGCGATTACTGCACGGCACTGGGCATGGGCGAGGCGCACATTGTGGATGCCGACGGTCAGCGCCGCCGTGCAGCCTGCATGGGCGGCCTGCTCAGCGTGCTGGACGGGGACGTGCGTCTGGTGGCTACCACTTGGGAATGGGCCGAGGACATCGATCAGGCGCGTGCGGAGGCTTCCAAAAAGCGCGCCGAGGAGATCCTTGCCCGCAAGAACCTGAACGACCGTGAGTACGAGCTGGCACAGGCGCGCCTGAAGCGCGCGCTGGTGCGCACCTCTGTCCGTTAAACCTGTATGCAAAAAGGCACCCGCAGCCGGATGGCTGTGGGTGCCTTTTTCTGCGCGGGACGATTTCAAATGCGCTCCGCAGGTAGCGGCCTCGCCCTCTCAGTCTCGCTACGCTCGCCAGCTCTCCCAAAGGGAGAGCCCTTGGCATGGCGGTACAGTTTCAGGTTAAACTGCAAAGTTTGCGGGCGCGGGAGCGCCTGAGAGGGTTTCTTACCCCCGGTTCGCTTTCTCGATCAGGGTGCGGATGTGGTGCGCAAGCATCTCCACAGCGGTGCTGTTCTCACCGCCGTTGGGCACAATGATGTCCGCGTTGCGCTTGCTGGGCTCTACAAAGGCCTCGTGCATCGGCTTGACCGTGGTAAGGTACTGGTCTATCACGCTGTCCAAGCTGCGCCCGCGCTCCTTTACGTCCCGCAGAATGCGCCGCAGGATGCGCTCGTCTGCGTCCGTGTCCACGAAGATCTTGTAGTCGAACAGGGCGCACAGTTCCGGCTCTACAAAGGGCAGAATGCCCTCCACGATCAGCACCGGGGCAGGCTCGATGTGCTGCACCTCGTTGCTGCGGTTGTGGTTGGAGTAATCGTACACCGGGCAGTCGATGGCGCGGCCTGCCTTCAACTCCTGCAAGTGGTAGATGAGCAATGCGTTGTCGAAGGCGTCCGGGTGGTCGTAATTCAGCTTGCAGCGCTCTTCAAAGGGCAGCTCGTCGTGACGCTTGTAGTAGCTGTCGTGGGAGATCAAGCGCACCTCGTCCTCCCCAAAGCGCTCCTTCAGCCGCAGTGCAAGGGTGGTCTTGCCGCTGCCCGAGCCGCCCGCAATGCCAATGATCAGATTGTTCATGATGCAAACTCCTTCTGTACAAAATCTGCCGGTTTCTGTGGAAAAACCGGCCGGAATGGATTATAATAGACTTGTATATGCTCTGTTGCCGCCCGGCAGCAGTTCTTCCCCTTTATCATAGCACAAAATGTGTCATTTGGACAGGGCTTGCAGGCTATCCTCCGACACATTCCAAAAAAAGGACGGTCAAAATGTCAAAAGAAACATTGCAGCACACCATGAGAAGCAAGGTCCGGGTATTTGAGGACGGCGGCATCCGTCTGCTCCGTAAAGGCCAGAAAGGGCTCATCCATGCCATCTTCAGCCGCTTTGGGCTGGTGCTGGTACTGCTGGTGCTGCAATTCGGGGCGCTCTTCAGCCTGATGCGCTGGTTCAGTAACCTGCTGCCCCACTACTTGGGCGGCACCTTGCTGGTCACGGCGGCCATGATGGTCTACCTGCTCAATCAGGACATGAACAACAGCGTGCGCATCCCGTGGCTGGTGGTCACGGCGCTTGCCCCGGTGCTGGGCGTGCTGCTGTTCTGCTACACCAAGGAGGATGTCGGTCACCGGATGCTCAAAAAGCGCCTGCTGGAGCTGGAGGGGCAGACCCGCGGCCAGCTGGCGCAGGACAAAAAGGCGAGCACGGCGCTGGACGCGGACTGCCCCGGCGCGGCCTCTCTGGCGCAGTATCTGCGCGGACGGGGCGGCGGCTTCCCGGTGTACGAAAACACGCAGGTGACCTATTTCCCCAGCGGAGAAGCCAAGTTCGCTGCGCTGCTGCCCCAGCTGGAAAGCGCCACCCAGTACATTTTTCTGGAATACTTCATCATTGACGAAGGGCTGATGTGGGGGCGCATTCTGGAAATTCTGGCCCGCAAGGCCGCGCAGGGCGTGGATGTGCGGGTAATGTATGACGGCACCTGCGAGTTCTCCACCCTGCCCCGGGACTACCCCAGACGGCTGGAAGCGCTGGGTATCCGCTGCAAGGTGTTTGCGCCGGTCACACCCTTTGTTTCCACCCACTACAACTACCGCGACCACCGCAAGATTCTGGTCGTAGATGGCCGCGTGGGCTTTACCGGCGGCGTGAATCTGGCCGATGAGTACATCAACCACGTTGAAAAATACGGCCGCTGGAAGGACACTGCCGTCATGCTGGAGGGCGAGGGCGTGCGCACCATGACCGCCCTGTTTTTGCAGATGTGGGGCATCCAGCGGGAGCCGGAGTTTGCGCAGTTCCTCACCCGCCCCCTCCCGGAAACGCAGGCAAAGGGCTTTGTCATCCCCTACGGGGACTGCCCGCTGGACGGCGAGCGTGTGGGCGAGATGGTGTACATCGACCTGCTCAACCGCGCCCGGCACAGCGTACATATCATCACGCCCTACCTCATTCTGGACGGCGAGTTGGAGACCGCCCTGCGCTTTGCCGCCGAGCGCGGCGTGGATGTGCACCTGATCCTACCCGGAAAGCCGGACAAGTGGTTTGCTTATGCGCTGGCTAAAACGCATTACCTGCCGCTGCTGTCCTCCGGTGTGAAGATCAGCGAGTGGACCCCCGGCTTCACCCATGCCAAGGTGATGATCATGGACGGGCAGGAGGCGGTCGTGGGCACCATCAATCTGGATTACCGCAGCCTGTACCACCACTTTGAAAACGCGGTCTGGATGCGCGGCGTGGACTGCCTGCCTCGCATTGAGGCCGATTTTCAGGATACGCTGGCACAGTGCCGCACAGTGGAGCCCACCCGTCAGAGCGTCTGGCAGGGCAAAAAGCTGCTGCATCTGGTGGGCATAGTGCTCAAGTTCATCGCCCCGCTGATCTAAACGAAAAACGCCCCGGAAACGCTGTCAAACGTTTCCGGGGCGTTCTTTGCTTATGCTTTTGCGCCTGCCGGCACTTTCTTTTTTTTCAGGGTGGAGGGCATCGCCTTCAACGGGTCGCCCACCACATGATGATAGACCTCCTCGTAACGGTCCAGCATCACCTCATACTCAAAATTTGTATGGATGTACTGGATCTGCTGCTGCCGCATTGCGTCCGGGTACTCCTGTGCGCACTCCCGCTCCAGTGCCCGGGCAAGATCGTCCGTATCCTCCGGTTTGAAGGCCGCGCCGTAAATGTCGGTCACGACCGTATTCTCGGGGATATCGCTCACCAGACACCGTGCACCGATGGACAGTGCCTCCAGCAAAGATAGAGAAAGCCCCTCGGTGTGGCTGGGCAAAACGAACAGCCCGCAATTGCTGTAAAGCTCCTTCAGCGGGTCGCCCACCACATAGTCGGTCATGATGATATTATGGTCATTCTGTGCCTGCTGCTGTACTGCTCTGCAATATTCGCTGTCATCCAGCGGGCCGACCAGTACAAGCTTTTTCCCTGTCTTGGCCTTGCGGTATCCCTCCACCAGATCCAGCGTGCCCTTTTCCGGCGAGATGCGCCCCACATACAGGATGTACTCTCCCCTCGCCAGCCCGTATTTTTCCCGGATCAGGCTGCACGCGCGCTTTTCGTAAAAGCGGATGGCATTGGGGATCAGTATGGATGCACGGTCGTATTTCTGCAAAAAATAGTTCCACTCCGTCTCCGAAAGCACCACCAGATCATCCGCATATTTTGCGGCGATCCGCTCTCCCAGCTTCATATAACGGCTTGCAAAGCCGCGCCACTTGTCCACCTTCCAGTTTAGTCCGTGCACTGTACATACGGTGTGCTTGCCGAATATCTTAGCGATCAGCAGCGGTACGCTGGGCCCAATGGCGTGGTAATGGAGCACATCATAGCCCCGGAACAGCGCATCAAAAGTCGCCAGAAAAGAGTAGATCGTGGCATTCAGTGCAGGCTTTTGCAGCGTAAACACCCGCCGCGCGTGAACGCCGTCCACATCGTACACATTATGGTGCTTTTCCAAGCCGCGGTTATACATAGTGACGTCATAGCCTCGTTCCACCAGACTTCTGGCCAGCCCGCCAACCATGACCTCCACACCGCCCGAGCGACTCGGAAAATCCTTATGCCCGATCATCGCCACCTTCACCACAACTACTTCCTTCCGTTCTGTAATACATCTCCATCAAATCCCGTTTTCATCACACTAATACATCATTATTGTAACATAAGCATCACTTAGCCGCAACTAATTTCCACGGAATATTTTAACAAAATATGAACTTTCAGTTATATCTTACTCTATTTGTAGGAATTTCATCTTTCACACACTAAAAAACGCTTCAGGAAATTCCTGAAGCGTTTCTCTAAGTCGGCGACTACCTATTTTCACAAGCCGTTTCCAGCTAACTATCTTCGGCAC
>OFMA01000278.1_pt1 | contig 40039 bp, 32 predicted proteins | sample 1541011 | NCBI WGS metagenome assembly OFMA01 (sample SAMN04209225, study PRJEB22552) | human gut metagenome | biome: gut; material: feces | host: Homo sapiens | place: USA: Oklahoma
CGCCTCAAAAATTAAGGCAAATCTTGAATTTCATAAAAGTTCAGACGACTTCAATTTTCAAACAGTTTCTCAAAATCAGACCCTTACTAAAATCAGCCCCGACACACACATGATGAACTGGCAACAACTCATATCGTCCAAACGATTGGGCAAGGAAAACAAGCCCGCACGGCTCGAAGAACGACGCACGGAGTTTCAACGCGACTTCGACCGACTGATATTTTCGGCCCCGTTCCGCCGTTTGCAAAACAAGACCCAAGTGTTTCCGCTGCCCGGCAGCGTGTTCGTGCATAACCGACTGACACACAGCCTCGAAGTGTCGAGCGTGGGACGTTCGCTCGGAACAGACGTGAGCCGCGAACTCATTGCCCGACACCCCGAACTGGAACATACCGAAATGACGAGCATGGGGGCCATTGTCAGTGCGGCCTGCCTGGCTCACGACATGGGGAATCCGCCCTTCGGACACTCGGGCGAAAAGGCCATACGCACGTATTTCAGCGAAGGTAAGGGCCGAAGGCTGCGCGAACTCGTTACGCCCGACGGCAAAGAACTGTCGGAGGCTGAATGGATGGACATGACGCGCTTCGACGGTAACGCCAATACCTTCCGCCTGCTCACGCACCAGTTTAACGCAAGGCGGCGCGGCGGATTTGTGATGACTTATGCCACACTGGCCTCGATTGTGAAATATCCCTACGGCTCCGACCGCGCCCTGCGCAAACCGAAATTCGGCTATTTCGAGGCTGAACGGCTTACTTACCTGCACATTGCCGAGAGTTTGGGCATTGCCTGCCTTGACGAAAGCCCCGATGGCTCCATGCGCCATGCGCGCCATCCGCTGGTTTACCTGGTGGAAGCGGCCGACGACATTTGCTACGAGGTGATGGACATTGAAGATGCACACAAACTCCGCATCCTGTCGGACGAACAGACGATGGACCTTTTTCTGGCCTTTTTCGACAAGGAGGAACGCCGGCGGCTGCGCAACCTTTACCAGGCTGACACCGACATCGACGACCAAATTGTTTACTACCGTTCCTGCGTCATCAATGCCCTGGAGCGTGCCTGCGTCAGGGTGTTTGTTGACAATGAGGAGGCCATTCTTGAAGGTAGTTTTCGCGGTTCGCTCATCGACCATCTGCCTTCGCTGCTGCGCGATGCTTACAGGCGCTGTGTGGATGTGGCGCAAAACCACATTTACCGCTGCAAAGAGGTGACTAACGTCGATTTGGCCGGTTACCACATCATCTACACCCTGCTCGAACTCATGACCGATGCCGTGATGGAGCCCGAAAAGGCTTATTCGGGTTTGCTACTGGCGCAAGTGCCCAGCCAGTACGAGGTGCGCGACCCGCGCATAGGCACCCGCCTCATGGCTGTACTCGACTACCTTTCGGGCATGACAGACGTTTATGCCCTCGACCTTTACCGCAAAATCAACGGACACTCGCTGCCTAGCGTGTAGCCACGCAGAATGTCGACTTGATGGACTTTAAAAAGAATAATGATTTGAAGAATATAAAATAAATTATGTATCTAGGAAAACGTAAAATACACAATTTGGCGGAATATGAGGAGCGACGGAAGGAGTGCATCGCGTACAAATCGGATGCGACATTTACCGCATTTAGCGAGTTGGAAGATATTATCAACAAATCGCAATTATCGAAGCAGTACTTCAACAAATCGCAAAGTTGGTTTTCGCAACGCTTGCATGGGTGTCAGGTGTTGAACAAATCAATGTCGTTTAAACCATCAGAATATCATCAGCTTGCCGAAGCATTTCGGGATATTGCAAGACGTTTGGAAGCTCATGCCGATGAAATTGATTCAGCAAAAGATGAAGATATATAATGATGTGACCCGTAAAAACCTAATAGTCGAAAATACAAATGGGCATCGACTTAGTCACTTTACTTGGTCACAAATGAGTGACTAAGTTGATATTGCAGAGTATGAATAATTTGTCGCGCGATAATTAAACCAACAGCATACTACCATAGCACCATCTATAATGCGCTCTCGAAGATAGATAAGAAGATTTCGCATTTGAGTTGCCAATTTGGTGCTTAAACACCCTTTTTCACATATAAATCACCCGATTTTCTTTGCCTTTCGCATAGGTTGCAGTAATTTTGCACCTATAAATAGGTATTAGAAGCAATGCAGGTGACAACAAACAGCGCCTGCTACAAGATTATTTTTTTATGCAAGACATTCGTAACATTGCCATCATTGCTCACGTTGACCACGGAAAAACGACGCTCGTCGACAAAATGCTGCTGGCAGGAAATTTGTTCCGCAAAAACCAAAACGCTGGTGAACTTATTCTGGATAACAACGATTTGGAGCGCGAGCGCGGCATAACCATCCTTTCAAAAAACGTATCCATTCGCTATAAAGATGTGAAAATCAACGTCATCGACACGCCGGGACACTCCGACTTCGGTGGCGAGGTGGAACGTGTGCTCAACATGGCCGATGGCTGCATTCTGCTCGTCGATGCTTTTGAGGGCCCCATGCCCCAAACGCGCTTTGTCTTGCAAAAAGCACTCGAAATCGGACTGAAACCCATCGTGGTGGTGAACAAGGTGGATAAACCGAACTGCCGCCCCGAAGAGGTGTACGAAATGGTGTTCGACCTGATGTGCGACCTCAATGCTACCGAGGATCAGCTCGACTTCCCGGTGGTGTATGGTTCGGCCAAGAATAACTGGATGGGCGAGGACTACAACACGCCTACCGACAATATTAACTACCTGCTCGACAAAATTATCGAGGTGATTCCGGCTCCCAAACAGCTGGAGGGTACGCCGCAGATGCTCATCACTTCGCTCGACTATTCAAACTACACCGGACGTATCGCTGTGGGTCGCGTTCACCGTGGCACCATTACCGAGGGCATGAAGTGTACGATTGCTCACCGCGATGGTACGTTCGAAAAAACGCAAATCAAGGAGGTACACACCTTCGAGGGTATGGGCCGTCAGAAGACTCAGTCTGTGTCGTCGGGCGACATCTGTGCGGTGGTAGGTCTTGATAACTTTGAAATCGGCGATACTATCTGCGATTTCGAAAACCCCGAACCGCTGCCCACCATTGCTATCGACGAACCGACCATGTCGATGCTCTTTGCCATCAACGATTCGCCGTTCTTCGGCAAGGAAGGTAAGTTCTGCACTTCGCGCCACATCAACGACCGACTCGAAAAGGAACTCGAAAAGGACTTGGCACTGCGCGTGAAGCGTAACGACACGGGCGATAGCTGGATTGTGAGCGGACGTGGTGTGCTGCACCTGTCAATCCTTGTCGAAACCATGCGCCGCGAGGGCTACGAACTGCAAGTGGGACAGCCGCAGGTTATCTACAAAGAAATCGACGGACAAAAGTGCGAACCCATTGAGGAACTGACCATCAACGTGCCCGAAGAATTTGCTTCGAAAATGATTGACATGGTAACGCGACGCAAGGGCGAAATGACTTCGATGCAGAACCTTGGCGAACGTATCGACATTGAATTCGACATTCCTTCGCGCGGTATCATCGGTTTGCGTACGAATGTACTCACGGCTTCGCAGGGCGAGGCTATCATGGCACACCGCTTCAAGGATTACCAGCCTTACAAGGGCGACATTCAGCGCCGTCTGAATGGTTCGATGATTTCGCTGGAATCGGGCACGGCTTTTGCCTATGCCATCGACCACTTGCAGGATCGCGGTCGCTTCTTCATCAATCCGCAGGACGAAGTGTATGCCGGACAGGTGGTGGGCGAACATGTTCACGACAATGACCTCGTGGTGAACGTAACGAAGGCCAAACAGCTGACGAACATGCGTGCCTCGGGTGCCGACGACAAAGCTCGCATCATTCCGCCTGTTATCTTCTCGCTCGAAGAGGCGCTCGAATATATCAAGGAGGATGAATACGTGGAGGTAACGCCCAAGTCAATGCGTATGCGTAAAATCATTCTCGACCACTTGGCTCGTAAGCGTGCCGGTCGCGATTAACCCTTAGAAGAAGGGTGGTTCTCCAAAAAACGCTGATGGTTAGAACCACGCTCACACATACAAAAATCCCCGAAGTTACGGTTTTGAAGCCGGACTTCGGGGATTTTTGTATCCAAAATTCGTGATTTGTTACAGGAAACGGCGGCTGAGGTATTTCACCGGATACCACACGCTGAACATACCCACCACGACTACGGTGACAAACACCAGGGCTACGTCGGCAAAATGTATGCTCACGGGGTAGGCATCGACAATGAAACTGCCGGCCGAACCGCCCAGCTTGATTAAGCCGAACTGCTGCTGAAGCACGCACAAACCTACGCCGAGCAGAGTGCCAAGCAGGGCGCCAAGCAGGGCTATGAAGCGTCCTTCAAACAGGAAGATGCGGAATATCAGATGGTCGGAGGCGCCAAGGTGACGCAGTGTCTGCACGTCGTCGCGCTTGTCGATAATGAGCATCGACACAGACCCTACAATGTTGAAGCAGGCTATAATGAGGATGAAGGTGAGAAAAAGATAGGCTATGATTTTCTCAATGTTCATGACCTTAAACATTTCGGGCTGCTGCTCCAACTGGTCGAGCACGCGGAAGTCGGGGCCGAGCTTTTGCTGCAACTCTTGCTTTACCTGCTGCACGTCGGCTTCGGGTTTGAGCTTCAGTTCGAGCGAGGTGATGCGGCCGGGCTGCTCAAAGAGCGACTGGGCAAAGCTGAGCGACGATAGCATGTAGTTTTCATCGTATTTGCGCTGGTTCACGTCGAAGCAGACATTGGGCGCAGTGAGGTCGCCCGTTTGTATGCTTTCGGTGGGACGCGCCAGGTTCAGCCTTTCGCCTTTGCGCGGGGCGCAAATTTGCAGCGTACCGTAATTGATGCCGCCCATTGATGCCGCCAGGCCGATGCCGGGTATGCCGTAGTCGACGCCCGAATTGTGCAGGCGGTAGGAACCGTTGCCGTAAAGGATGGAGCGTATGCCGGTTACTTCGGCATAGTGGTCGTCTACTCCTTTCAGGGTGATGACAACGGGGCGACCGGTGTAAAGTATCATGGCGTTGTCTTCAAGACAGAATGAGGCTGCGGCTACGCCGGGATGCAGGCGTACGGTGCGCAGGCGTTCGTCGGACTCGGAGGCAAACTTGTCGTGTGCCGGCACAATTTCGATTTGCGGGTCGAAGGCGGTGTAGAGCGAACCGATGAGGTCGCGGAAACCGCTGAACACAGCCAACGTACACAGCAGGGCTGCTGTGCCGAAGGCTACACCCAGCACCGATATGGCCGACACAATGTTGATGGCACCCACCTTTTTCTTTGAAAACAGGTAGCGCCCGGCCATAAAGAACGGCAAACGGTAGAGCTTACTCATTGCCCTCGGGAGTTTCGGCCGACGAAGTGGTGCCTTTCAGGAGCTGGTCGATGTGGTCGAGATAGTCGAGCGAATCGTCGAGGAAGAACTTTAAATCGGGAATAATGCGCAACTGGTGACGTACGCGCGTGCCGAGTTCATAACGAATTTGGCGGGCGTTGTCGTTGATGTTTTTCAGAATTTCAGCAGCACGTTCCGAGGGGAATACGCTCAAATAACCTCGCGCAATGCTGAGGTCGGGGCTGATGCGCACGGCACTTACCGAAACGAGTACGCCGTGAGTGCCTTGGGTTTGTTTCTGAAAAATGTCGCTCAGTTCTTTCTGAATGAGGCGCGATATTTTTTGTTGTCTGGTTGTTTCCATAAATAATTAAAATAAAAAGTAGGAGATAAAAAAATAAGAGTTTACTATTGAAGCGGAGCTGTGGCAGCTTCAAGCCATTGGCGCGTGTCGGCCGAGGGAATCAGGGGCATCAGCACGCTGCGCACTCGTTCGTGGTAGGCATTGATTTGCGCCACTTCGACGGGCGTGAGCATTTCGCGACAAACGGGGCGCAGGTCGTAAGGACAGAGCGTCAGCGTTTCGAAAGCGCAAAATTCGCCAAAGGCGGTGGTGCGGCTCGGCACGCAGGCCAGCACGTTTTCGATGCGCACACCGAAACGTCCTTCGACGTAGACGCCCGGTTCGTTCGTGACAACCATGCCGGGACGGAAGGGAATCAGGGTGCAATCGCGCAGGTTTTTGCGAATTTGGTGCGGCCCTTCGTGTACGCAAAGGTGCGAACCTACACCGTGACCGGTGCCGTGACCAAAGTCGTAGCCTTCGGCCCAGATGTCGGCACGGGCGGCTGTGTCGAGCTGCAAACCGGTGGTGCCAAGGGGGAATTGCAGGCGCGACAGGGCCAGGTGACCCTTCAGCACGGCGGTGTAGACGCGGCGTTCCTCGTCGGTAAGAGGACCAAGGGCAATGGTGCGCGTAATGTCGGTGGTTCCGCAGTTGTATTGCGCGCCACTGTCGAGCAGCAGCAGACCGCGCGGTTCCAGGCGGGCAGCCGTTTCGGGCGTGGCTTCGTAGTGAACGATGGCGCCGTGAGGACCGTAGCCGGCAATGGTGGCGAAACTGAGTTCGCTGTAACCGGGTTGGGCGGCGCGGAAGGCGGTGAGGCGTTCGTCGACGGTGACTTCAGTTACCGCCTCATCGTGCTGCATGGCTTCGTCGAGCCAATGCAGGAATTGCACCATAGCCACACCGTCGTGCGTCATGGCATCGCGGAAACCTTGCAGCTCGGCCTCGTTCTTTTCGGCACGCATGGCAGCCACGGGCGAGGGGGTGTGTACATCGCCTTTGGCACGCAGCAGGCAGGGCGCGGTGTTAAAGTCGTAGTGTTTGGGGCGGTCAATCAGGGCAAGCGGCGAGCCATAGAGCACGCAGCTTACGCCGGCTTCAGCCAAAAGGGCGCGGGCGGCCGGGGTGATGGTTTCGAGGTGCGTCATGAGCACAAAACGACGCGATTCGGCAAAGTAGACGAGGTAGGCCACGAACACGGGGTTGTAAGGCACATCGCTGCCGCGCAAATTCAGCAGCCAGGCTATTTCGCCCAGGTCGTTGAATATGTAGTCGCGGTGTTGCGCCTCGGGGCCTAGCAGTTCGAGCACACGGCTGAGTTTTTCGCTCACGCTCAGTCCCACATAGCGTTCGTCCTGCACGTCGATAATGCCCATGGGCAGTGCGGGGCGGTCGGTCCAAAGGTCGTTGAAGGCATCGCCGTTCGTATCGACCTTCAGGCCCAGTCCGGTCAGTTCGTCGGCCATGCCCACGGTGAGCATATCGGCCGGACATCCCACCACTTCGTTATCGCGGAGTTTGGCCTGGAGCCACTGTCCGGGTGCGGGCACGCCGTCCTCGCCTTCGCGCATCAGCGCAAAGGGTGTGCCGCTCAGTTCGTCGGCAGCTTGCAAAAAGTAGCGCGAATCGGTCCAGAGGGCCGCTTCGGTTTGCGTCACCACAGCCAAACCGGCCGAACCGGTGAATCCCGTGAGCCATTCACGGCAGTTCCAGTGGGCAGGAATGTATTCGTCGTTGTGAGGATCGGCGGTGGGAATGAGGTAAGCACTGATGCCGCGGCTGCGCATCCACCGACGCAGGGCGGCCACACGTTCGTTGATATTCATGGTGGGAAAGTGTTTAAAAACAACAAAGCAGGCGCGACCATTCTGCACGAATGCCTAACGGTTGCACCTGTGTGTGTTTAGGGAATCGGAGGTGGTTGATAAGTAGCAGCTTCTTAATGTGCCTCCTTATTTGCTGAGTTCGAGCATGCGTTCAATCGGCTTGATAGCAGCCTTGGCCACTTCCTCGGGCACTTCGATGGTAGGCCACTCGTTGAGGAGCGTGTTGTAAACCTTTTGCAGCGTACACAAGCGCATGAAGTTGCACTCGTTGCAAGCGCAGGTGCTGTCTTCGGGAGGCACGGGAATAAATTCCTTGTCGGGGCAGCTTTTGCGCATTTCGTGCAGAATACCGCTTTCAGTAGCTACCAGGAAGGTACTCGTTTCGGCTTGGCGCGCATAGTTGAGCAGCGCAGCGGTTGAACCCACGACGTCGGCCAGCTTCACCACAGCACCGCGACATTCGGGGTGAACCAGCACCTTGGCATCGGGATATTGGCGTTTCAGTTCCACGATTTTTTCAACCGAGAAACGTTCGTGAACATGGCACGCACCGTCCCACAGCAGCATTTCGCGTCCGGTTACGCTGTTCAGGTAGCTGCCCAGATTACGGTCGGGACCGAAAATGAGTTTGGCATCGGCCGGAAAACTGTCTACGATTTTGCGGGCATTTCCCGAAGTTACCACCACATCGGTCAAAGCCTTGACGGCGGCCGAGGTGTTGACGTAGGAAATCACCGTGTGGTCGGGATGGCTTTCGACAAAAGCCTTGAACGCATCGGCCTGGCAACTTTCGGCCAGCGAGCAGGTGGCGTTGAGGTCGGGCACCAGCACCTTTTTGTCGGGGCAAAGAATTTTGTTCGTTTCGCCCATGAAATGCACGCCGCACATCACGATGATGTCGGCATCGGTTTTGGCAGCCTGCTGTGCCAGTCCGAGGCTATCGCCCACATAGTCGGCAATGTCCTGAATTTCGCCTTCGGTGTAGTAATGCGCCAGAATGATTGCATTTTTTTCTTGGCAAAGGCGTCGGATTTCGGCCTTCACATCTATATGGGCAGGTAAGGGCTCGTCGACGTAGCCCTTCTCCTTCCACGTTTGTTTCACTTCTGTCATAAACGTTGCTTTTGTTGCTATCGCAAAAGTAGGAAAAAAACGCGAATTGTCGGGCTATTTCGCCCGAAAATGGGCGCATTGACGAGCGGTAACGCGCCTGCCGGGGTTTAGTGCGCGTTGCGCGGCAGGTGTTCGAGTATTTGCTGACGCAGAAAGGAGCGGTCGATATGGGTGTAAAGTTGGGTAGTGGCAATGCTTTCGTGCCCCAGCATGGCCTGTATGGCGCGCAGGTTGGCCCCGCCTTCGAGCAAGTGGGTAGCAAAGGTGTGGCGCAGGGTGTGTGGCGAAATTTTTTTGTTGATGCCGGCGCGTTCAGCATACACTTGCAAATTGTGGAACACGGTGATGCGCGACAAATGTTTTCCGCGACGGTGCGACACGAACACGTAGTCCTCCTCGCCGGGCTTTGCCTCAATATGGCAACGATCGGCAAACCAGAGTTCCAGCTCGGTAATGGCCTGCGGCGAAACGGGCACAAAACGCTGTTTCGAACCCTTGCCCGTGACACGCATAAAGCCCTCGTCGAGAAACAAGTCGCTGAGTTTCAGCGCGCAGAGTTCGCTCACCCGCAGTCCGCAGCTGTAAAGCACCTCGATAATGGCGCGGTCGCGCTGCCCCTCGGCTTGCGACAGGTCGATAGCCGCTTTCAGGCGTTCCACTTCGTCGAGCGTCAGCACCTCGGGCAAATGTTCGGGTTTGCGCGGCGACTCAAGCAGTTCGGTGGGGTCGTCCTCGATGTAGCCTTCGTTGAGCAGAAAATCGTAATACGAGCGCACCCCCGACAAGATGCGTGCAATGGAGGTAACGGCGATGCCCAAATCGTAGAGCGAGGCCGCAAAACCGTGTAAATCGGCCAATGTAACGCGACACGGATCAATGTGTTCGTCGGTCAGATATTGCAACAATTTGCTCACGTCCTGCACGTATGCAGCGCAGGTATTGGCCGAAAGTCCTTTTTCAAGCAGCAGATAACTGCGATATTTGTTGATGGTCAAGGTGGTGGAATGATAAATATTGAGTAAATTTGCGGTCGTAATACTTCACTTTGCCGCTTTAAGTAGATATTCTATAATTGGCGAAGCCATACAAGCACCTACTTTTGCCCTGTTTGCCTTTGTGGCAGGCAAGATTCTGCAAAGTTAAAACTATTGCGCCAATGGTTCGACACCAAACGCGCCGAAAGCATTGTTTCGCCCCGACGTTCTCCTCTTTTTTGAACCTCACCAACCAGTTTCTTACTTTCTTTCCGGTATGAAATTTTTGATTGTCAATGGGCCGAGCCTCAATTTACTCGGCCAACGTGAACCCGATATTTACGGCAGTAACAGCATGGAACACTGCCTTAAAATGTTGCGACAGCATTTTCCTGACGACGAAATACTTTACTATCAAAGCAACGTCGAAGGATTCCTCATCGACCGCTTGCAGCAAGCCCTGACCGAAGGCATCGACGGGGTGGCGCTCAATGCCGGAGCCTATACGCACACGAGCATTGCCCTGCACGACTGTATCCGTTCGCTGCATTTCCCTGTGGTCGAAGTGCACTTGTCGAACGTACACCGTCGCGAAGAGTTCCGCCATCATTCTTTCATTTCGGCCGCCTGCAAAGGCGTGATTGCCGGTTTCGGTCTCAACTCTTACCGACTGGCCATCGAGGCGCTGAAAGCTGGCGAATAACCCCATAGCTGTTTCGGAACATTCTTCCTCAATAATCATTTACTGCATTACCCCAACAAGAACATTGGCTTTCAGTGCTGATTCACGGTGCTGAAGGACGCTCCCTTCATTTTTGAACCCCATACTTAACTAAACGATATGTACAAGAAAACCAAGATTGTTGCCACCATTTCTGATATACGTTGCGATGTAGGACTCATCCAGCGTCTGTATGACGCCGGTATGAACGTTGTCCGCCTGAACACGGCACACCAGGATGCAGCCGGCATGAAACGTGTGATTGACAACGTGCGCGAGGTATCGAGCCATTTGGCCATTCTCGTCGACACGAAAGGCCCCGAAGTTCGAACCACTGCCACCGACGCCCCTATTGAGTATCACAAGGGCGATATAGTCAGCATTGTGGGCAACCCCGAACTCAAAACCATTCGCGAAACCATTGCCGTGACCTACAAGGACTTTGTGAAAGACGTTCAAGTGGGTTCACACATCCTGATTGACGATGGCGACCTTGGTTTGATTGTCGACGACAACGACGGACAAACGCTTACCTGCCACGTCGAAAACGATGCCACCCTGGGTTCGCGCAAAAGTGTGAACGTGCCGGGCGTACGCATCAACCTGCCGGCACTCACCGAAAAAGACCGCCGCAACATTGAATTTGCCATTGACTACGACGTGGCCTTCATTGCCCACAGCTTTGTGCGTTCAAAGGAAGATGTGTACGAAGTGCGCAGAATTCTTGACGAACACAACAGCGACATCCGCATCATTGCCAAAATCGAGAACCAGGAAGGTGTGGACAACATCGACGAAATTCTTGAAGCTGCCGACGGCATCATGATTGCCCGCGGCGACTTGGGCATCGAAGTGGCTCAGGAACTCATTCCCGGCATCCAGCGTCGCCTGGTCGACAAGGCCATCCGTGCCCACAAGCCCGTTATCGTGGCCACGCAGATGCTCCAAAGCATGATTCACAATCCGCGCCCCACGCGTACCGAAGTTACCGACATTGCCAATGCCGTGTACTCACGTGCCGACGCCCTGATGCTTTCGGGCGAAACGGCCTATGGCGACTATCCCGAAGAGGCTGTCAAGGTCATGGCTACCGTGGCATGGCAGGCCGAAAAGGACTTGTTCAAGGAATTTGGCGGCGTAGACATTCCGCTGTCCGACAATCCCGACGTCACCGAGTTCTTCTCGAAAGAAGCCGTGATGGCCACGAAGCGCATGAAGCTGCGTGCCATTATCATGGACTCGTACACCGGACGCACCGCACGCTACGTGTCGTCGTTCCGCGGACAATGCACCATTCTTGCCATCTGCTACAAGGCCAAAACGGTGCGCCACCTTGCCCTTTCGTATGGCGTATATGCCATTTACATGCCGATGAAGAGCTACGGACACGAGTTCCTGCTCGCTGCCCTGCGCAAACTCCTCTCTGACAATATGCTCTGCCCCGAAGACCGCATTTGCTACCTCGGTTCGCAGCGTAAGGAGCAGCGCACTTCGTTCATGGAAATGAACATTGTGAAAAATCTGTTCGAGAGCGAAGGCGAGGAAACTTACCCCAACTAATTCCCGACACATGGGGGCGGCCCACCCTACCCCCAAGTGCAGCAAACAGCCCCTCCTGTTTTGAATACATACCGGTGCATCCGGATGCTTCAATATCACACCGGCCTACGGTTCGCCTGGCGATGCCGTAGGCTTTTTTTTTGATTTTACCCCACCCCGGCTGCTGCCGGTTAGGCTTTGCCGAAAATACAACGACTTTCCATGAACGATTTGCTAAACGATTACATACTGGAACATACCACACCGCCCGACGATTACCTGAAACGCCTGTATCGTGCCACCCACCTGCACCTGCTCCGGCCGCGCATGGCCTCAGGACATTTGCAAGGCCAGCTGCTGAAAATGCTGATGCAAATGCACCAACCGCAAACGGTGGTTGAGATAGGCACCTATTCGGGCTATTCGGCCCTGGCCATGGCTTCGGGAATGCCTCCCGGCGCACGTGTGCTGACGTTCGAAATCAACGATGAGCAGGAATGCTTTACGCGCCCCTGGCTCGAAGGTGCGCCCTACGAGGCCCGCGTCGAAATGTTTGTGGGCAATGTGTTCGAACTGCTGCCGCCCATGCAGTTGCGCATTGATGCGGCTTTTATTGATGCCAACAAGCGCGAATACGTGGAATACTACAACCTGCTCATGCCCTTCATGCACAGCGGTTCGCTGATTTTGGCAGACAACACGCTGTGGGACGGTCATGTAGTCGACCCTGCCTACGACCGCGATGCCCAAACCGTGGCCATTCGCCGATTCAACGATATGGTGGCAGCCGACGACCGCGTCGAACAGCTCATCCTGCCCGAACGCGATGGGCTGAGCGTGATTCGGGTGAAATAATGGCAACGTGCACCTACGCCTTTGCGACACGTGCTTGCGCAATGCCTTGGGCTTGCAATTGGTTCAACGCTTGTTGCGTTCATTTGGGTTTTAACAAAAACACTAATAAAGGCAAAAACCGCAAATTGGTTTCGGCGTGCTTTTCAAGGCGAACTCTGTGTACGGAAAACCGGCTTTCGCGTATTTTTCAAAGTGCTGATTCTCAGCAGTTCCGAATTTGTCAAAACTAGCTCGGAACTAATTCGAACTAGCTCGGAACTAATTTCAACTGGCTCGGAACTAAATTCGGACAATCGCGGCGTAAATTGCATGACTCGCTGCATTGCTCAAACAGCTGCAAGCGTGCCTGATGGATGGGCTTATTTTTCCATTTAATTTCACGTATGCAAGCGTTCGCTGTTTAAGACATGCTGCAAAGATGGGCATAGTTCCGCCCAACACTGGGGGCGGCGAAAGCGGAAGGTACTTCCTTTGTTGGGCTATTCGGCTACGCTGAAGGGTGGTTCTGAAAATTCGGTTTCACCCTGCGCGCCAATTTGTGCCGGACAAAAGTGATGAAGCAGGGAGCTTACCGGGCTGAATTTGTGAATGGGCTTTTTCTTGCCAAAATCAGGACACCACAAACTAAAAAACGTGTGCCATAAGGACTTTTCCACGCGAAATAAACGACTATGTGCGGTGAATTGAGTAAATTTGCGACATACTTGCCCGCAACTTCCGCCCATTTCGGCTGCGGTGTGTGCACACTTCGGCTCTGCCGGACAGCGGGCAACCTGAACTAAGAAACTGAAACTTGACAACTGATGGTAAAAATTAAAATACGCAACCGCTCGCGCCACGAAATGCCGGCTTATGCCACTCCGCTGAGTGCCGGACTCGACTTGCGCGCCAATATCGACGAACCGCTCACCTTGCAACCCCTGCAACGGGCACTTGTGCCCACAGGACTGAGCATGGCTCTGCCTGCCGGCTACGAAGCTCAGGTGCGTCCGCGTTCGGGATTGGCACTGAAACATGGCATCACCGTGCTCAACACGCCGGGTACCATCGATGCTGACTACCGTGGCGAGGTGGGAATTATTTTAATCAACCTGTCGGCCGAACCGTTTACCATTCACGATGGCGACCGCATTGCCCAAATGGTTGTGGCGCGCTGCGAACAAGCTGAATGTGTCGGCGTAGAATCGCTCGACGATACGGAGCGCGGCTCCGGTGGTTTCGGCCATTCGGGCGTATAGTCCCTGTGCTGCCTTTTTTCCTTGCTTCCATTCACTGCATTCTGAGTTATACCTTTCAATGATTCGTTACTTATTCTTACTTTTACTATTGGCCGGCTTCGTCACTGCCTGCCACCACCCCGATTCGCAAGGCCGGACGGGGCTTGTGGCCTTTGAACCCGGAGCGGCCGAAACGCTCAACGGCACTGCGCCGGTGAGAATAAGCTACGAACGCAGCCGGCGATTCAACGAACTCTTTCTGGAATCGCTGCGGCAAAAATACCAGAACCGCATCGACGCGCAGTACGAACTGCTGGACAAGGCGCTGCAAATCAACCCGGAGGCGTCGGAGGCCATTTTTGAAATGGGGATGCTCAAAACGGCTTACGCCTCGTACTCCGACACGCTGACGCGCGCCGAAGGCGACTCGCTGCTGCACCGCGCGGTGAAACTGGAACCGAACAACCTGACGTACAAGGAGTTTCTGGCCATTTACTATGCCAACAAGGCTAAGTATCGCGAGGCTATCAGGCTGTATGAGGAAATTGCTGAAGCGGAACTGACCAACGAAACGCTGGCTACGCTGATTTGGCTGTATCGCACAAGCGGTGACTTTGCGGGGGCCATTCGCACCATCGAGCGGCTGGAACGCATTGACGGACGCAGCGAACAGCTGAGTATGGAAAAATTCCAGACGTTCGTGCTCATGAACGACTACGAACATGCCTTCCAGGCCATCGAGGACCTCTGCGCTGAATTTCCGCTCGACTTGCGCTACCGCGTACTGATGGGCGACTTGTACGACCAGCACGGCTACCACGAACAGGCACTCACCATTTATCGCGATGTGCTGACGGCTGAACCCGAAAACAGCTTTGCGCAAATTTCGTTGCTGGCCTACTACAAGGCGGCTGGGGCCGATTCGCTGTATCACAACTTTCTGCACAAGGTGGTGATGAACCGCCACACGCAACCGGGGGCGCGCAACGAGGCGCTGACGGCTTACGCGGTGGACAACCTGAGGCAGAAGGCGGATGCGAAACCGGTGGTGCAACTGTTTCACGAGGCTTTCGCGGCTTTTCCCGACAATGCGGAACTGCCGCGCATCTATGCCGACTATGTGAGCGAAAAGGGCATGGGCGAGGATTCGGTGCTTTCGGCCGTGAACCGCGTGCTCACCATCGAACCCGACCAAACGAAAGCGCGGTTGCTGGCCTTGCAAATCATGATTGACAAAGACAGCATGGAGCAGGTGGCGCGGCTGTGTCGCGAGGGTTTGCTCTATGAACCGTCGGAGGTGATGTTCTATTACTACGAGGGCATGGCTTACTTTATGCTGCAGCGCAATGCCGATGCCATACGGGTGCTGCAAAAGGGCGCGGAACGCATTGACGAAACCACCGATAAGGAACTGGCGTCGGACTTGCTGGCCACGCTTGGCGATGTGCTCTACGACACCAAACTCTCGGAAGAGGCTTTTCTGGCTTACGACAGGGCGCTCGAATACAATGCCAACAACGTGGATTGCCTGAATAATTATGCCTACTACCTTTCGGTACTGGGCAAAAAACTGGACAAGGCTGAGGAAATGAGTAAAAAAACAGTCGACATCAAAGGCGACGACCCCATTTACCTCGACACTTACGCTTGGATTCTGTTTCTGCAGGGACAGTTCGAACAGGCGCGCATCTACATGAACGAGGCGTTGCGCTACGTCGAAGAGACACCTGAAAATGCAATGTTCTTTGACCATGCAGGCGATATTTATTTCCGCTGTGGCGACAAAGCCAAGGCCATGACTTACTGGAAAACGGCACTGAAACTTTATCCTGAAAAGGCAAACCGGCAAAAGGTGCAGCGCAAAATCTGGCGCAAGCGCATCTGATGCAACGCGAGTTTAGGCCCACGGCTGTCCACCTCATCAAATCCTTTTTTCTTCATGAAGCATTTACTTTTTATTCTCATAGCAACGGTATGCCTCACGGCTTGCCGTTCTGCTAAAAATGCGTCGAAATCACCTGTCCCCGACGCCTCTGAAAATGCCGGTACACAGCATACACTGAATCCTTCAAAGGGCACAACGGCCACTGCCTACGTACAGCAGGTGATTCAGCAATGCAACAGTCACGCCAAACCGTATGTCACGGCCAACGTGAAGGTGGCGCTGCGCGGACTGGGCAAGGAACTTTCGGTCAACGGGGCACTGCGCATGAAGCGCGACGACGTGATTCGCCTTTCGCTCCGCTTCCTTGGAATGGAGGTGGGCATCATGGAATTTACGCCGCAGGATGTGCTGTTGGTCGACCGCTTCCACAAGCAGTATGTACGGGCCAGCTATCACGAGGTGAGTTTCCTGAAACAGGCTAACCTCGACTTTTACGCCTTGCAGTCGCTCTTCTGGAACGAACTCTTCGTGCCGGGCACCCGCGACGTGAAAAGCTGCATGAACCGTTTCAACTTGTTCAAGGCAAACGGCTACACCATTCTCTCGCCTACGAACACGCCGAAACTCACCTACTCGTTCTTGACGCATGCCAACCGCGCACTGATTGAACAGGTGCGTGTGCAGGGACGTAAGGCCACCGATAAGGGTGAGTTTTGCTGGACGTATGCCAACTTCAGCGCATTCGGCACCCGACAGTTTCCGCACAGCATGGAAATGAACGTGACGGGAACGGGACGCGACATCAAACTTTCGTTGGACCTCTCGGCCCTGAGCGCCGATAGCAACTGGAACACGCGTACCACCATTTCGTCGAAATACCAGCGACGAACGGTCGACGAGGTATTGAGCGGACTTAAACTCTAAGACTACTGACCGGACCGCAAACACGGGCGACACATTGAAGTCGTCAAAACTTTTCTGACGAAGATTTGATTTGGAGATTTATCTCTTCAAAATTCAATCTTCCAATCTTCACCTTTCTTTTGGGCCGTTTTCTGACCTTTTATCAGTCGTGTAGCTCGCTACACTCCTTCTTCAAGATCCAAAAACACCTCAAAAATTAAGGCAAATCTTGAATTTCATAAAAGTTCAGACAACTTCATTTTGAAAGCGAAAACATAAAGCGAAATATACTATTCCATTTTTCTCATGAACGTATTACGTTATCTGTTTGTAATGATGCTGGTATGCTGCACGGCTGTGCCGACGCTGGCGCAGACGAACAAAAGCATCAAATCGCTGCAACGCGAACAGAAAACGCTGAAAAAGGATATTGCCGAACAGGAAAAAATGCTGCGCTCCACGAAAAAAGACGTTACTTCGCAGCTTGCCAACCTGCAAGTAATCAGCGCACAAATCGAAGGACAGCAAAAATATGTCGACGGCATTCATTCCGAAATTACAGCCTTGAGCGGTAACATCCGCAACATCGAACAGCAACTGAATTTGCTCGAAAAGGATTTGTACGAGTGTAAACGCAAATACCGGCACGCCGTTACCTACATGTTTCGGAACCGTATGCGCTTTGCACAGTGGCAGTTCATTCTTTCGGCCAAAAACTTCCGCCAAATGTATCGCCGACTGCGCTACGTCAACGAGTTTTCGAAATTCCAAATGGCGCAGGGACGCATCATCGAACAAAAGGAGGCTAAGGTGAGGGCCGTTCGCAACGACTTGCTGAACAAAAAGACTGAAAAGAACCGACTGTTCGAGGCCGGTAAGGCTGAAAAACTGAAACTGCAGGGACAGCATCAGGAAAGGCAAAAGGTGGTCGACGAACTGAACCAGAAACAAAAGCAGCTGCAGGCTTCGATTGCCAAACAGCGCAAGCAATATGCACGACTCAACGAACGTATCGACAAACTCATTCAGGCTGAAATCGAAGCGGCTGAACGTCGCCGAAAAGCCGAGGCAGAACGTCGCAGAAAGGCGGAACTGGCACGCCAGAAACGCCTGAAAGCGCAACGCGAAAAGGCGGCACGCGAGGCGGCGCGACGTAAGGGTAAGTCGACGTCGAAATCAAAATCGACCAAAAAGAAAACGCAACGCGACGACGAGGACGAAAGCACGGCTACGCCTAATTTCACGCCGGCCAACGACGTTGACCGCATTCTTTCAAACAACTTTGCGGCAAACCGTGGCCGACTGCCCATGCCCATCACGGGTTCGTATGCCATCACTACGCACTACGGACAGTACAACGTGCCCGGACTGCGCGGCGTAAGGCTCGACAGCAAGGGCATCAGCATCACCGGACATCCGGGTGCACAGGCTCGTGCGGTGTTCAAGGGCGAAGTAACCATGGTATTTACCGATGCGGGCATGTATCACGTCATTGTGCGCCACGGCTCGTACCTTTCGGTTTACTGCAACCTTTCGTCTACCTCGGTGCGTCAGGGGCAGCAAGTCAGCACCCGCCAAATTCTGGGCAATGTGGCCACCGATGCTTCGGGCAACTGCACCCTGCACTTCCAGCTGCGCAAGGAAACCTCGAAGTTGAACCCCGAAAGCTGGCTGGCTCGCTAACATTGGCCGCAAGGCGTCACGCTCTTCTTTATTTTCACCCAAAAAGTTCACTATGACTCTGACCGAAAAATTGGGCGCGAAAGCATTGCGCGCGCTCTCGCACCTGCCGTTGTGGTGGCTTTACCGCATTTCCGACCTTCTTTTTCCGCTCCTTTACCATGTGGTGCGCTACCGGCGGAAAGTGGTGCGGCAAAACCTGACGCAATCGTTCCCTGACTATTCGCCGAAGGAAATAAAGCGCATCGAACGCCGCTTCTTCCGCTTTTTTTGCGACTATGCTGTCGAAACCATCAAGTTCATGACCATCAGCCGCAAGGAAATTATGCGACGCATGCGCATCGTCGGCATGGACGTGATGGACACCGAACTCGAAAAACAGCCCTTCTGCTTTCTGATGCTCGGACATTTCGGCAACTGGGAGTGGATTTCGAGCACCGCGCTGTGGAGCAAATGGCCCTGTGCCCAACTCTACACACCGCTACATAACAAGGCTTTCGACCAAGTGTTTTACAAAATGCGCTGCCGCTTTGGCAACGAAAACATTTCGAAATACGATGCGCTGCGCCGCATTCTGACGCTCAAACGCCAGGGTACGCCCACACACATCGGCTTTATTTCCGACCAAAGTCCGCGCCCCAACAGCATTCACGACTGGATGACGTTTCTGAACCAGGACACGCCGCTATTTACCGGGGCCGAACGCATCGGCAAACGGGTGGGAGCTGCGGCTTACTTTGCCAGTGTCACTCGCCCGCGCCGGGGCTACTACGAGTGCCGCCTTGAACGCATCACCTCGGACATGAGCGAATATCCTGACTACAAACTGACGGAACGCTACATGCAAATGCTCGAAGCGGAAATTAAGCGCAACCCGCACCTGTGGCTCTGGACGCACCGACGATGGAAGCATACCCGGGCCGAAGTCGAAAAAATACAGGGCAACAAAGAATAACCGAAACGCCCGTTGAATCAGATAAATCAAAAAAAAGATATACATGAAAATCGAACAACAACTTCAACAAGCGGCTATCGAAGCCGTGAAGGCACTCTATGGTGCCGACGTTACGGCAGAACAGATTACGCTGCAAAAAACCAAAAAGGAATTCGAAGGTCACCTCACACTGGTGGTGTTCCCGTTGCTCAAAATTTCGCGCAAAAAGCCGGCTGACACTGCTGCCGAAATCGGACAGTGGCTCTGCGACAACACGAAGCTCATCTCGGCCTACAACGCTGTGGCTGGTTTCTTGAACCTGGTCATCGCTCCGGCTCAGTGGGTAGCCCTGCTTGAAGAAATCAATGCCAACGAGCACTACGGCATTCAGCACCCCACCGACGAAAGTCCGCTGGTAATGATTGAATACTCGTCGCCCAACACCAACAAGCCTCTTCACCTGGGCCACGTGCGCAACAACCTGCTCGGTTGGGCCTTGGCCAATGTGGTCGAAGCTAACGGCAACCGCGTGGTTAAAACGAACATTGTGAACGACCGTGGTATCCACATTTGCAAATCAATGCTCGCTTGGCTGAAGTTCGGCAATGGCGAAACTCCCCAGTCGTCGGGCAAGAAGGGCGACCACCTGATTGGCGACTACTATGTGGCTTTCGACAAGCATTACCGCGCCGAAGTGGCCGAACTCAAGGCTAAATATGTGGCTGAAGGCAAGGGCGAAGAAGAGGCTGAAGAAATGGCCAAAAAGAATTCGCCCCTCATGCAGGAAGCGCACGATATGCTCGTGAAATGGGAGGCCAACGACCCCGAAGTGCGTGCATTGTGGCGCAAAATGAACGAATGGGTGTATGCCGGATTCGACGAAACTTACAAGGCATTGGGCGTGAGCTTCGACAAAATTTACTACGAAAGCGACACCTACCTTGAAGGTAAGGAAAAGGTGGAGGAAGGCCTCAGCAAGGGCATTTTCTTCCGCAAAGAAGATGGTTCGGTATGGGCTGACCTCACTGCCGAAGGACTCGACGAAAAATTGCTGCTCCGCGCTGACGGCACCAGCGTATACATGACGCAGGACATCGGTACGGCGAAACTCCGCTTCCAGGACTTCCCCATCAACAAAATGATTTATGTGGTGGGCAACGAGCAAAACTACCACTTCCAGGTACTTTCCATCCTGCTCGACAAACTGGGCTTTGAATGGGGCAAGAGCCTCGTTCACTTCTCGTACGGCATGGTGGAACTGCCTAACGGCAAAATGAAGAGCCGCGAGGGTACGGTGGTCGACGCCGACGACCTCGTTGCCGGCATGATTGCCCAGGCTCGCCAAACGGTTGAAGCTGCCGGCAAGTTCGACGACATGACTGAGGACGAAAAGGCCGAAGTTGCCCGCATCGTGGGTATGGGTGCGCTCAAGTACTTCCTGCTCAAGGTCGATGCACGCAAAAACATGCTCTTCAACCCCGAAGAAAGTATCGACTTCAACGGCAACACGGGTCCGTTCATTCAGTACACCTACGCCCGTATCCGCTCTATCCTGCGCAAGGCGGCCGACGCCGGCATCCAACTGCCCGCCCAACTGCCTACCGACGTGGAACTCTCGACCAAGGAAGAGGAAATCGTGCAGCACATTGCCGACTTTGCAGCCGTTATCCGTCAGGCCGGTTCGGAATACCAGCCCGCTGCCGTGGCTAACTACTGCTATGAATTGGTGAAGGAATACAACCAGTTCTACCACGATTTCAGCATTCTGCGCGAAACCGATGCCAAGAAGCAGGCATTCCGCCTGGTGCTTTCGCTCAACGTAGCCAAGGTGGTACGTCTGGGCATGGGCTTGCTCGGCATCGAAATGCCCGAACGTATGTAATGCCCAAGGTCTATCCATAACCAGTTTGCAGCACGCTGACGCTGCATCTGCCTGCACTTTATGCCGGCAAGTCAGCGTGCTGCAAATGCCTAACCGGAGAATACAGGTGCGCCAACTTTCAGCAAAGCCGCACCTGCATTCTCTGTTTTTTTTGCAACTTACTCTATGGCTAAAAGTAAATTCTATGTGGTGTGGCAAGGTCTGGAACCGGGCATCTACCTCAGTTGGGAAGAATGCCGGCAACAGGTTAACGGCGTGAAAGGGGCACGCTACAAATCATTTGGCAGCCGCGCCGAGGCCGAACGAGCCTTTGCCGAACAGCCGGTTTGCCGCGTCGATGCCTCGGCAGCAGTAGCTTCCCCCTCGGCAGCCACTTCCTCAAAAAGAGCAGCCAAGGCACGAAAGCCGCGACCGCAAGCTGCATCGCTGCAAAATCCGCCCGACTACCGCCACGACACCGTACTCCCCCTTCCGCCCGAAGTCTGCGCCGACGCATTAGCCGTCGATGCTGCCTGCTCGGGCAATCCCGGCCCGATGGAATACCGCGGTGTAGACCTCACCACCGGGGCCGAAGTGTTCCACTACGGTCCGGTGCGTGGCACGAACAACATCGGCGAATTTCTGGCCATTGTTCACGCCCTGGCGCTATTCGAACAGCAAGGCATAAAGCGCACCATCTATTCTGACAGCCGCAATGCCATGCTGTGGGTCAAGGCTCGCAAATGCCGCACCACCCTGACGCGCAATGCCCGCACTGAACAGCTGTACCAACTCATCGAACGTGCCGAAAACTGGCTCCGCACCCACGACTATGCCGACATTCCCATTCTGAAATGGGACACGCCGCGCTGGGGCGAAATACCGGCCGACTTCGGACGAAAGTAACCCCTATGCCCGAAAACCGCACACCGGCATGCTGGAAAATCTGCACACAAAAAAAGCACACACCAACCTAAGGTTTTACCTTTTGGTCAGTGTGTGCTTTTTTTTAGCTCACAAGGCGCGAGCGTACAATATCAGAAAGTTGTTTAGCGGCACAGTTCAATCAACTGCTCTACGCTAACCGTTTGCTGTTCGCCCTTTTGCATATCCTTGAGCGTTACCACGCCCTGTTCCATTTCGCTTTCGCCCACCAGTGCTACGAAAGGCACTTGCTGCGCATTGGCATAGCTCATTTGCTTCTTCATTTTCACGGCATCGGGGTAAACCTCCGTAGCAATGCCGGCCTTGCGAAGGCGAGCCGCCAGTGTCAGGCAGTGAGCCGCCTCTTTGTCGCCAAAGTTCATGAACAGCACACGAGCGCCCGAAGCCGTTTCCGAAGGATAAAGATCGAGCTGCGTCAACACGTCGTAAATGCGGTCGGCACCAAACGAAATGCCCACACCGCTCAAGCCCGGCAAACCGAAAATACCCGTCAGGTTATCGTAGCGACCACCGCCCGTAATCGAACCGATTTGCACGTCGAGTGCCTTTACTTCGAAAATGCAACCCGTGTAATAGTTCAGTCCGCGCGCCAGCGTCAGGTCCAGCTCAATGGCATTGTGCAATTCGCTGTTTTTAAGCGTTTCGAGCACAAAAGCCACCTCGTCGATACCCTTCAGCCCCGTTTCGCTCTCGGCCAAAGCCTGTCGCATGGTTTCGAGTTTTTCTTCGTTGCTGCCCGACAGTGAAATGATAGGCTGCAATTTTTCAACAGCCTCAGGCGTCAGCCCCACTGCGAGCAACTCTTCGTTCACCTTGTCGAGCCCAATTTTGTCGAGTTTGTCGATAGCTACGGTAATGTCAACAATCTTGTCGGCCTCGCCAATGATTTCAGCGATACCCGTCAGGATTTTGCGGTTATTGATTTTAATGCAAACACGAATACCGAAGCGCGTGAACACCTCATCGACAATTTGCATCAGTTCCACCTCGTTGAGCAACGAGTCGGAACCCACCACGTCGGCATCACACTGGTAGAACTCGCGGTAACGTCCCTTTTGCGGACGATCGGCACGCCACACGGGCTGAATCTGATAGCGTTTGAACGGCATTTGGAGTTCATCGCGGTGCTGCACCACATAGCGTGCAAAAGGCACAGTCAAGTCGTAGCGCAAGCCCTTTTCGCAGAAGCGTGCAGCCAGATGCGCTGCCGAAGCCTCAGCATATTCCTCAGCCGAAGTTTTGAGTTTGAAATCGCCCGAGTTCAGAATTTTGAACAGCAGTTTATCGCCCTCTTCGCCATACTTACCCATCAGCGTCGAAAGGTTCTCCATAGCCGGTGTTTCAATTTGTCGGAATCCATAGAGTGCATACACCTCGCGGATGGTATTGAAAATATAGTTGCGACGCGCCATTTCGACAGCGCCGAAATCGCGGGTTCCCTTAGGAATACTTGGTTTTTGTGCCATATATTTAATTATTTTTTATATCAAAACAGGAAACGGAGCCTTTCGCTTGCAATCAAGCTCCTTTCTATGCAAAATTACGACAAATATACGAAAGAAACCACCACAGAAAGAAAAAGTGAACAAACAATCCCCCGTTTTTTTGTTTATTCCAACAGAAATCCTTACTTTTGCAGTCAGAATGGTAGCCGACGCCCCGCAAAGTCGTCACCCGCCACCGTCATCGGACTTGTAGCTCAGTTGGTTAGAGCAACAGACTCATAATCTGGAGGTCCCTGGTTCAAGCCCAGGCTGGTCCACTTTAATAATCAAGCACTTACAGAGTTTCTGTAGGTGCTTTTTCTTTTTCTCGGAAAACAATGGGAAAACACATTGCTTTTGAAAACTCCATGATTTTTCAATAAGCTTGACATCATACCATTCCAAGTAAAGCATGTAAATAAGGTTTCTCCGAGTATCAAAACAACTTGGGAAAACAACAATTATATAGAGAAACAAAAGCCACAAGATTCTTTTTAGGGTTTTGAGGCTTATGTGCTTTATGACATTATCCTCCTTGAAGTTCTCCTGTCTTTTTCTCCATAAAACCATGCACTTTCGTTAACGACTGCTAAGAAACCATACATAAAAAACTCTCTCTATTTTTGGCGCATAGCATCTATGATGTTCCTTTATACCAAACGAACTACCTTTGCCAACGGATTATCTATCACAGAAATTCAAAAATGGTTCATGAGCCAACAACAGATGTTTAATCGGAATGTCAGGAAGTACAACTGTCGGACCACAAAGCAAAATTTGTATGACAAGACTCGTTACAATAGAACAATTGTTAGAGAAGCCTGTCTGCATGATGTCGGGAGAAGAATTTGTCTTGCTCCTTCAAAATGCAGATAAAGGAACGGCAAAGGCACCTGCCGAGGTGGTGCAAGAGAGACATTATGAGCATGGTATTGCTGGAATAGCCAAGATATTCGGTTGCAGCATTCCTACGGCTAATCGTATCAAGAAAAGCGGAGTGATAGCCCCTGCCATCACTCAAGTTGCTCGTAAGATAGTGGTTGATGTAGAACTGGCTTTGGAACTTGCCAAAAAGGCAGGCGACTTTACTTCTATAAGAAAGTAGTATGGAAGAAGATTGGAAAGACACCTTAGTCACCGACAGCAAAGGGAATGTGTCAAAAACCATTAGCAATCTCAGAATGATTTTCACGCATGACGAGAACCTCCGCCAAATTCGCTTTGACACCTTTTGTCAAGACGACATTTCCTTTTCGCCTTTGTTCCGCAATGTCAATGGGAACAAGGTGGATGAAGAATCCGTAGGAAAGATTCAAGACTATTTGGAGCAGAACTATGACTTACGCCTCACACAGAACAAGGTGTTTGAGATATTGAAGACCACGGCTTCCGAGCGCAACTTCAACCCAGTGCATGACTACATCTGTAAGGAGAAATGGGATGGCACACCTCGCATTGAAACTGCCATCATTGATTACCTCGGTGCGGAAGACACACCACTCATCAGAGAACAGACCAAGTTGTGGTTTGTGGCAGCTGTTGCGCGTGCCTTTGAGCCTGGTTGCAAGTTCGACAATGTGCTCACTTTGCCAGGACCACAAGGTATTGGCAAAAGCACGTTCTTCAAAGTTATTGGAGACAGATGGTTCAACGACTCTTTTTCGTTCGCAAGTGGTGACAAGGAAAAGGTTGAGACTATCACTAATGGTTGGATTATCGAGATAAGTGAGCTAAACGGTATGAAGCGAGCCAATGATGCAGAGGCGGCAAAGGCTTTCCTTAGCCGTCGTAGCGACTGTATGCGCCCTGCCTATGGTCGCAAGCCAATAGAATATCTGCGTCACAATGTCTTTGCTGCCACCACCAATGAGACAAACTTTCTGCAAGGCGATAATGGCAATCGTCGTTGGTGGATAGTACCTGTTCAAGGCAATGGTCATGTTTCCGACTGGCTCTCAATCTTGCAGTCTGCGGTGCATCAACTATGGGCAGAGGCATATACCTATTATAAGAGAGGCACGAATCTCTATTTGTGTCCAGAATTGGAGGCAAAAGCGAACGAAGTGCAAATGTGTCATTCAAGCATTCTCAACGATCCTATCCTTGATGACATCAAGCTCTATTTGGAACGCCTTGTTCCAAAAGTTTACGACACATGGAGCATTCCCATGCGTGCTGCCTATCAGAAAGGTGCATATACCGAAGCAACACCTAACAGCAAACCAGAGGTGCTGCTAAACATGGTATGTGCAAGACAGATTATCGAAGAGTTGCCCAACGACCTTGTACGTAGGAATCCTGCCAAATACACAGCCCAGTACATCAACCGCCTCATGTCATTGGTGGACGGATGGGAGCGCAGCGAGTAGGAGAAGGTTAAGGGATTGCACCCTTCATTCTGCGACAAGACAGGACGGGCGAAGCACCCATGGGTGAGAATAAGTGTTCAACAAGAAGAACAAAAGGGAAAAGAAGAAAATTGGCTGTCAGAACTACCATTCTGACCATCTCCTTTCTTTTATTTCATGTCCCTTTGTCCCTAATATTTTCCTATAAAGGCTAAAAATAATAGCGTATAGGATAAACAAAGGATTTGTACCCTTAACCGAGGGACAACTTGGGACATACGTTCGCTTGGCATCGCACTTTACAGAAGCCAAAGCCCCTATCGAGTGATGAAAAAAAAGATTTTTTTCTTTCCCTTTCTTTTCGCCAACAACCAATCTTTATGGATATATCACCACAGAGTCTGTACCTCCGTTTGCCGTAGGCTTTTTAGGAGGTCTAAACAAGAAGTACCAGTGTCTGACGGTTTTGCTTCGCTTGCCGCTTCCTACTGGCATCCTTGAATGTTCGCAGGCTCACATTGGCAATCCTTTTATACCAGAGTATCAATTTTCAACAATGCATTTACAATGACAGAAGATAAAGACAACCACAAAGAGAAGACTTCAATGAAGAGATCTCCTAAAGACAGGCATATTGATGTTCGTTTCACAGAAGACGAGTTTAACCGTGTATTGAAGAATGCCCAAATGTCGGGAAGAAGCAAGAGTATCTATCTCCACGACATTGCCATTGGGCATAATCCCTCTTTACCCATGACTGCTGAACAACAAGAAGCCTTAAAAGGCTTGATTGACGCAAGGGCGGAACTGATAGGCATACGCAATGCGCTTCATGCTTTGCCGCAGGAAGAGAGGAAGAAACTATTCAAGAGGGCCGACTTCATGGCGCGATGGATGCAAGGTATTAATTCTCTCATTGAGGAATGGAGCCACATCAGAGACAATTTCATCAATATGGTATGATAGCAAAAGCAACAGCAATCCAACATGGTCAGGCAATGACCAATTATGCAACAAAGAACAATCGTGCAGACATCGTCAAGACCAAGCATCTTAGCGAAGGTCTGCCTCCTATGGGCATGTGGGATGAGATGGTTCTGCATCAGTCCATGTTCAAGCAGAGGTATGTCAAGAAACCCATCGAACTGACCTCCATACGTTTTGAACTTTCCCCGTCTGAGGAAGAAGCACGAAACTGGAATCTGGATGATTGGCAAAGATGCCTTAATGAGTTCATCCATGAGATAGACAATATCTCAAAAGTGAACCATATCGGCAAAAGAAAAGGTAAGTCTGCAATATCAGTGAAACCTACCAATATAGCCAACTCACAGTATTTTGCAGCTCTGCACCGTGACTCCAAGAGTGGTATTCCCCACCTGCATCTGGTGGTGAACCGCCTGGACATGGACGGCAATCTCAATGATGTGAAGTTCATCGGTGAACGTGCCGTAATGGCAGCGAAAGCCGTTAATCTGCATCATGGATGGAAAGATGCTATGGATATTCGCAATCAGCGTATTGCAGAGGTAACTAACGCCTGCATGAATGTGTTGAGTTCCATGTCTGCCTTTGACTGGAATGTCTATACCGACAGATTGAGATCAAAGGGGTACAACATTGAGTTAATCCGTGACAAGACAAATCAAGCAAAGGTGCATGGGTATCGCTTCAAATTTGGTAGAACGACCATCAAGGCATCTGAACTGGGCGTTGGCAGAAATCTCACGGCATCGAAAATAGAGAGCACCTTCCATAGGCTGCGTCCACAAGCGTTTCCTATTAGTCAAAGGTCATCTGCCTTTGTGCCAAATCCAACAACAGAAGAAAGTCGGGATGTAGCCAAGCCAAGTGGTTTGTCTCATCCTTACAATGTGGTTCAACCAAAAGGCTCTCCTTGTTTCAGAAAGGTGCTGCAAGTTGATGGCAAGCACTTCAATATACAGATGCCAACTATAGCATACGATGCGATGAACAGTTGTATCAAAGTCCCCGAAAATGGATCTGCAAGTCATAATGACATTATGAATGTGGCGATGCTGCTCTTTATGGGCTACCTTGATGCTGCCACCAGTATGTCGGAGTCGTGTGGTGGCGGTGGTAGTCCAGGCAGTAGTTGGGAACGTGACAAGGACGAAGATGACCGTGACTGGGCAAGACGTTGCGCAATGCAAGCCAATTGGCTCTGCAAACCGATAAAGAGAAGTCGTAGAAGATAACATTAAAACACTTATCAGTATGGGAAGAAACAAGAAAGATGCAGCACAGGATGTGCTAACCCTGTACAATCAGATGCAGGAAGACGAGACTATTGAAAGAGGCAAAGAGGAAATCCGCACCACTCTTGATGAAATTGCGTCTGCCAAAGAAGTCCTCTCTTCTGTAATGGTGGAACTTTCAGAAGCCAAACAGAAGATGGAGTCAACGAAGATTGCTCTTATAGCCACCCAAAAGAGTACGGAGAATATCGTTAGTAGAATCTGCAATACCATTGTCAAAGCAGAGCAAAGCGACCTCAAAGTTGGCATCAATGATGAAGGACTTACCCAGTTGAACGAGCGGAACAACACCGCCATTGCAGCCTTTAAGCAAGCCATTGATGAACATGAAAAGCGAATAAATGTCCTATTCACTCACCAACAGAAAGAACTAAAGCGCATCCGAAACATTGAAGAAGGTGCTTACTTCAATGGTCGCACCTATGCTTGGATGTTCGGCTTGGCTTTTATAAGTTGGGCAATTATCCTTGTGGAAATCACCATCTGGATATGTGTCAAACTTTTTTAGCAAACTTCAAATTAGCAGACATAGTCTTTCCGTCTATTTTTTAGATTTTTTATCGTGCGCATACGCATATCTGCACGATAAAAATCCAAAGACGTTCAAATTAGGGCACAACGCCCCTTTCCCCATTGGGGATTGAGATTCAAAAGCCTCGAAAAAATGGGGCTATCCAAAAGAAAGTTTGTCATACGGCATGCCGGTATACAAATTCAGCCACCATCTTCTTGCCGTCCTTGTCCATTTGGCGCATACGGCAGTAAAGTGGAAGACAAACTTCTTGACTCTTACTCGCTTCTGTTGACATCTTCCACGTAGTCACCGCCACAGAGGAACACGTCAGACATGGCTAACATTACCTCGTTCCACTGGTAGCCGTTGTAGGTAGAACTGCGAACACCAAGAGTGCCGTTGATGAATTTGTCAAGTGAAAGCGCATAGGAAACCTTGCTTGCGTAATAAATTCCTCCAAAAGGAGTGATTTTCTCAGATTTTATGTTTAGCTTTGCCGTATGTCATATATTCTTTATTTGAGTTTTAAGCAGCACTAAGATAAGTGAATTTCCTGACATATGCAAGCATTGGATAATTTATTGTTATCCAATGACTTGCTTTCTTGTAAAAATAACAAGTCTGCTAATTTAAGGTATTGAATAAAAAAGCATTTATTTTATTCAATAGGATGTGTTTTGCTGATTAAATCGGTATTTGCAAAAGTTTTGGAAGAACTATTTCAACTTAAACACAACAAAGTTTGAAGCACGAGATTGGGGTACATTATGAAGAAATGAAGTTGGCAGTCCTTGCTGTTGGCGATAGAAGCAATAGTTCCATCCAGGCCCCATATCTGTATAAAAAGCTTCCATGACACCTACATCAAGCAAAGCTTTGATGAAGTTTTCGAAAGTCACTTTTCCATGGCTTTCCATAACTGCAATTTGGCCTTCGTGATTCAAGCATAGAACCCTAAACTGATTAACATTACCATGCGGGCGAGTTGTTGGCACCTCTTTGCCTTGATGAATTATCATCTCTTGACAAAAGCCCATTCCTCCATCTTTTGCTGCTTTATCCAGTGCTGTGGAATAGTCCTGATAGTGGAATCTAGCACCATTCACAGTCGTCCAAGTGAAAGCACCAGTGTTTCGTTTGCATCGATAACCACTATTTCGATGTCCTGTAGAAACATGGTCGCCTGCTATATTCCCATGACCCGTATCCCACATTGTACCAGTGAACGCACCTGCAAAAGCCATGGCAATAGAATCGTTGTCGGCAGATGGGATGGTGTTGCATACTAAATCCATTTTCAGTATTAACATATCGGGAACAAGGCAAATCAAATCACCATATTCAGTTGTCAAGTCGCTATACCTTACTAAAGAAGAACCTATAGCGGTTGGCTGCATGGTTTCCTTAATATCCGGTTCCAAGCCGCGGACGATGTCTATGAAAAGTTTTACACGAGCAAGACATTCTCTGCCACGATTGCGTAGCCATGAGCTTTTACGCCCAGGTGTTTTGGCACAATAGCCTATTGCATCCACATCGAGATAATCTGCTTGATACAGTGCCCGCTCATTATGATATTTCTGAGATATAAGAATCACAGAGTCTGTATTATAGACATTCTTCGCCTTTGCTATTGAGTTCAAGGTGCGAGTGCCGTCGTAGTCAAGAATAATCTTGTTAGCCGGCACCCCAAGTAGCACAAGTGAATCACGCATAGCAACAGGTTCATCATAACCATTCTTTTCAGAATTGCGATAATCTCCACCGCTGACTATCAGTTTATCAACCTTGCCGTTGTTATAGAGTTCTGCCGCTGCCTGTATGCGATATGTGAAATACCAATTCTTTCTGCCGTTCCATGTGGATATTGGAGATGTTCCGAGTACGATACCAACATTCCGATGTGGCACAGAGTCCACATCGGAATAGATACGTCCTTTGGCATGGAATGTCACTATACTATCACATAAAATGATAGTAGAAAGCGTCAAAGCTATGGCTATAATTACCCCATATATGATTCCTCGTTTCATGAACTGTGCTTCTCTGTATGGCTCAATGTTTACGTTAAAATAGCCTTTATGAGTTTCTCAAAAGTATCGGCCATTACATCCTTGCGATATAGTCCTTCAATGTATTTTGCAGGTATGGCATCGAAGCCAAATTTAGCACCAAGAATAGAACAAGCGACGGCAGCGTTTGTATCAGCATCACCTCCAACATTGACAACTCTAAGCAGCCCTTCCTCAAAGCTTTCGGCATGGAAATAGCACCATAATGCAGCGAACAGGCAATGTAGGGTGTAACCCATAGACTCATCTTCCAAAACCAAATCTTCAAATTGACCGTAATATGCTTTGTCAACAAATTCTACTATAGAACTATCGTATCTTTCTCCCAATTCTTTAATCTCATCATAGGTCAATACTCGGTTCTCGTATACCAAAGTATGTACGATAATTGATACTATCACGCACGACCCGACACAACGTGGGTCGTAATGAGTGAGCTTACACGTGGCTTCGGCAGAGCGGATAACGTCAGTAGGCAATAAACCAACAACTGAAGTTCTCATAACACCTCCATTTGCTGCGCTTTGTTTTCTTGACATCTCCCATACAATCTCTGCCGCTTTCATTGGATTTAATTCATAATCACCCAATGAAAGCACGTTATAAGTGTTTTGTCCAATACCCATAGGCGTGCCGTTCAGCCATCCCTTAAAATTACGTGCAATTACGAGAGGATCAGCTTTGCCTGTCTCTATGATGGCATTCGCAATGCAAAGCATCATATCTGTATCGTCAGTCCAATCGCCATTATGCCATCGCCTTCTATGGCGATCCTGCCATATCTGCGGATAATCCGTCAGTCCATCGGGATAATATGCCTCTACCTCTGTCTTACACATGAATTCACTGCCAAGTCCTAAGGCATCGCCAACAGCCTGGCCAAACATGCAACCTTTAGCTCTATTGGTATTTAACATCATCCTGTCTCATTTTAATATGTAAACTCAAACTTTTCGCCATCAATAGTCATGGTTACGATAAGGTGATCCAACTTCTTGTATTTAATATTGAAATAACCCATATAGTTGACCTCATTACGGATCGTATTCAGTTTTACATATCCATCTTGAAGTTGTTCTCTAATAGAGTATTGGCTATTAGCATAGGCTGTATAATTAGCATTTGCCTGTTGTTGGGCTGCGTAAGCCGCTGCGCCATTATATGACGTGGTGTTTGCTCGCCCATATGTCGTTGTATATGCCGAACCATACGCATTAGCGTATCCATATGTATTTCCATAATAACCGGAGGCGTGAGCACTGCCAGTCGTATAACTACTTCCAGAATATGTCGTTGTAGACGAACTATATCCAGCGTTGCTGGCTGCCATACCTTCTCCAAGTGCTACCCAAAAATTATTCCATGCTTGTTTGTTAGCTACTTTTTTATCATACTCAGAGGCGGAAAGCACTTGCAAATCAAAGAATTCTTGCTTTTTTGCATTATAACCCTTTGCTACAATCTTAGAAGGATCAAAAAGAATGCTTCTTCCTGATAAATTTTGTAAGCTGACATTAATAGTGTAATATTTGCCATATTGTTTTACGGCCTGTGCTATGGTGCTGACAATAATTCCTTTATACTTGATATAGGTAATTATTGTACCATTCTCTGCATAACGACCGAGTTCCTTTACAGGGTAGTTGGCTATATACTCATCAATATTAACAAAGTCTTTCATTTTAGTAGTATCTGCTTGGATACCAACAAAATTGAAAGCATCAGTATTGTTCGTATCTTCATAAATTGAGAAATCTGTGATATTCGGAAGTTTCTCAAACTCTAAGGCAAACGCATGCTCTTGCCCTATGCGGTCAAACATCATGTATCTATTCTCCGATTCCGTATTGATTGGTAGGTTGATGCTGTTGATAAGATGATAATCTTTTTCTGAGCCTTTGCATCGAGCGATTGTCTTCTCATTGATATTCATCCAGGTGATTCCCTCTTCTTGACGAGTATATCTAATGAAAACAAGGGTACTGTTTTCCCTGTTGTCAACTTGTACTATCTTCATGGACTGTGGCAGAGAGTTTACTCTAATGTCTGTATACTGGGCAGACAATCTGGTAGATGCAAAGAGCGCCATACAAATCAGGCAGCAGGATTTGATAATAAGTTGAGTTCTGTATTTCATAATATGATTTGATATTGGTTGAAGAATCATAATTGACATGTGTTATATAGAAAAGGCATTCTGCACCTTATTGCTGATTTCCTTTATAGCTTCATTTATCTCGGCAAATTTCTGATTGTGTAACCAGACTAGAAATAAATATTCTTTATACCATTCGGATTTTTTTACCATATTGTTGAATAGGTTATATTCAGTTGATGTTTCTTTTAGCTTATAGGTAAGTACATATCCGTCTCCTTTATGGACAGGCAAGGACATTGTCTTAAGTCTCTTTTGAACATCTGAAATTGTGTTCTCTTCTGTTTCTAGTGACCGATGACTTGAGCGATTTCTAACTTCTCTGATGTAATCAAAAATCGTTCTTGTTGAATATCCGACGTTGTGTTCAGCACAAAAAGCCCATAGTTTGGAGTTATAGCTTATTGCGCCTAATGACTTTGCATTGGCAATGTCAGCAGTTGGATTATACTTTACAATATGAGCTTTAATTTCATCAAGCGTACTACTCGTCTTGTCGTAGTAGTAATTAAGCAACATCTCTACTTGCAAGTGTGCATATCGGCAGTATTCATCAAAGTTTATAATGTGAAATCGTGTACCATACCGATATCGCATCATTTCCCTGTTGTCAGAAATAAGTTGTGCTTGTATTTCTGTTGCTTCAATAAAAGAGTAGTCTATAAGGGAGGGTTGACCATCAACATAATAGTCAAGTCCTAAATATTTTTCGATATGTTCTACACGTTTATCAAAGTCGGATGACTGCAAGATAGTTTTTGCGGAAGAAGTCATTCCTAACTTCTTTCGCAACTCAGCACCAAACTCAGGATTCTGTTCCGAGAGCTGAATTATCTTATTTAATGTGGGTAGTAGTTTCTCGTCCATATCATAAACCTAGAAGTGAATCTAACTCCATGTTTAACTCGTCAATGTCCACAGGCTTTGGAGTAGGCACTGTGACTTTGTCTATGCGATGTACTAACCAAAATGGCTTGTCTCGCTTATCTCTACATGATGAAATAGCTAGCTCAGATTTATTTTGATTTGTACCTAAGTCTCGAATACTTTTATGCATAGTCGCAAATATTCTCTTGCCATCCAACATGAAATACGCATATAGATGAGCAGGTGTTGAATGCACTGTTTTCTGCTCTGGGTTATCTTCTGAGATTTCTTCCCAAGAGTATGGCTTAGACATCGCAAACTCAATGGCGGTTGAATTTTTCTTTTCAAAGTCAAGAACAGGAATCGTCTCTACGTAGGTAACACCAAAATCCGTTGTTTTTTGCGGAGATCTCGCATCTTCTGTCAAAGCTTGAAACTTCGCATTCAGACGCAGCCAAACCAAGTCTCCTTCTCCTTTTACCATCTTCAGATATTGAAGCTTGCCATCAATGACGTTGATTAGGTCGGGGTTACCTTTCTTAACGTGACCTTTCTCTGCCTTATACTTCGGGAAAAACTTGGCGAATGCTACTCCATAGCCGTATTTCTCCCACATATAGAGTATATTGCGAATATCACGCACATAATCACGTGTGACATTTATCTTGTCAGATACTATGATGCCAGTAACCTCCTGACGGGATCCTTTCTTCTGAAGGCGCGTTTTCTTATCATTCACAGTAAATTTCTGCTCTTCTATGATACGCCACACTTCTTTACGAAACGCACCGTTTTCCTGGTACACGTTATGCATCGAACTAAATGTGATGTCATCAGCGTATCGAGTATAGTTTAAACCGAAGCGTTTGGCAACGCCTGCCAGTTTGCGATCGAGGTTGTCACAAATCATATTGGTAATAATAGGCGAAGTCGGTGCGCCTTGCGGTAGTACATAGCGAACTGTTTGGCTACCATCTGCCGTCTGTACGACTTCTTTCATGCAGCACATGCCTGCAATGATATTAGCAATTGCTACAGGGAAATTAAAAGGTGCAAGTTGAAGACGTTTCCAAACTCTTGCCTGTTCTATACTCGGAAAGAAATCCTTCAAATCAAGATTGAACACATAGTTCATGCCTCTATGCTTTTTGGCATTGTCAGCAATCGAACGTCCTTCAGTAAAGCCCATGGCATAAGCTGATGGTGTGTACATCGACTTCAGAATTTCGTTGATGTAACTCAGAATGAGCTTAAAGCTTCTATTACGTGGTGCTGTGATTATACGCTCTCCACCGGTTTTCTTCTTAATCTTAAACTGGCGATAGCGATGAAACGAATTATTCGGATTACAGTAATAGTTGATGTGCTTTAAGGAGAACGGATAAAACTTATCGCCAAATCCGGCCGCAATCATCTCATCATGCTTAATCTTGTTAAGCAAGTTGAGAAGGTCTTCTTTATCGGCCATAGCTTCAGCCATTTTTGCTATCTGTTCTCTTTCCATCTGTTCTTGTAATATATAAAGGTCTTGAGTATCAGTGAGTGGAATTCATTTCTTTATGTAAATATAGAACATAAAAATATACAATAATAAAGATAACGCAATTGACAACATACAAGTTTTCAACGTTTACTCTATGACATTGTTTATCACCTATACTATTGCAGGTGACATCCGACGAATACATCGGACGAGTTCAAATTTATGTTCACTCACCAATAACTCAAAGACCGCTTTGTTTTCTTTTACGATGCAAAGGTACTATACCTACACGAACGCTTTGTTCGTGATTTTATTGTACCTCGCATCTTTTTTAATCAATGTTCCAATAAGCATCAGGGTCCCCATCGAAAACATCATCGATATCCTGGTCGCTCCAACCTTCTACATCTTGCGCATAACTACCATTGTAGTTTTCGTAGGTACGCTCATCTTCTTCATCGTAATAATCGTCTTCCATATTTCATTAGTTTTGGATTTCTGATGCAAAGGTACAAGATCTACACGAATTCTTTATTCGTAATATTCGTAGATTTATAAATTTCTTGCATTTTTGCGATCCTTTGCTGTACTTTATCAATGATACATTGAGGTGATAGTACAACTAGGTTTTCTCCATAAGAGGTTAGTTCACGAATAAGCTCATAGTTTTCCTTGCATTCAATTGAGAAGAAGGAACCACCATGCAACATCGGATATTGTGCCCTATAGGTCTTATCCGCATCACCTCTATAATATCGTTGAGAATCATGAAGTGGTTTGCTGGTTACATAATCTTTGGAAACATCACTAACCCAAAACAGTATTTTCAATACTTCCTTTTCTGTATAATTGGTTACACCAACAATATCCTCAAATATCTCATTGATATCACCATTGTATTCTACATATTTATGAGCAGGAAGTGGATTGACATTATTAATGCGCTCCAATCCAAAATTCAGAATTTTCCCATCAGTTTCAGCTGCACAAATCAAGAACCATCTTCTATTATACTCCTTTAATAAGTATGGATGTACGTTGACGGTTAATATCTCGTCGGGTGCGTTGAATTTGTGGTAATTCAACTCAACGACCTGCTGCTGTGATATAGCAGTAAATAGTTCTCCAATGAGGTTGGTGTTCTCCAATGGGTTTTTCGTAAAAGAGATAATCTTACATTCATTGTTACGTACTCCTAATCCAAGGCGCAATCCTTCAAGGGCATCAAGATTAGGCAGCCCGTCAAATTGGCCTAGCAGCGACAATGCTTCACGAAGCAAGTATTCTTCGTCATTGGAAAGATCTTTCTTAAATATAGAAAATCCGGGAATTCTATATCGTAAGCATTGCTTAGAATATGACTTCTGTTTATCTACATTGTAGCCAGGCGCAGAATACCGCTCAATATCAACCATAAATGGTCCCTCATATTCCAAGTAATAGATATCCTTCTCTATGGTACGACGAACCACACCCTTCGTATCTGGGTACATGTCAGACAATCGCTTGCTAACTTCTTCTGTTAAATCGTCAAGCGAATAGTTGTGATACCGGCTACTCAACAGTTCGTCCAATATCTTATATCGTGTCATTGCGTTCTTATTTGCTGGCATAATTATCAAAATGTAAGTTTCTTATTATTACAACACCATCATTTCCAACCATCATAAGGCGTTTGTTGTTATTTGAAAAAGAGACAGATGCAACAGAATCTCGACGAGAGGTTTCTGATATGCCAGAATCGCCTAAATCAGAGAACTCTATCAATGTGTTTTCTTGAGAAAGAACACTTCGTATATCAACGAGTGAAGAGGGTTGATGCCCCCAATTGTCACGAACATTGCCATTTATATCGTATTTAGAGATATAACCTTGCTGAGATAAGGCAAAATACATTCCGTCGGGAGAGAATGTTAAAAAGTTATAACATTTAATAATTCTATCTCTATCGCACATATTGATGTATTCATCTTTATTTGCAGCAAAGAGCGTTTGGGGATTACTTGTGTAGGATGCTAATGCGTTAATTGCAGAAAAAGCTACATTCCAAACGGCCCTCGAAGTAACTTCATGGACAATAGTGCTTTTTGCCTCTAAATCATAGACGAGAAAAAGGCCGCCACTATTTCGATATCCTGCAATGGCTACATATTTAGTATCATACGAGAAAGAAACGTAATTGATATACATAAGAGGAGATCCTAAATCAATTCTTGAATATTCAGAACCATCATGAGACTTTCTTATGACAGCAATTCCCCGTTCTCCATATAAGCGACCAAGAAAATGCTCCACATCGTATCTGTTTTTCGTATCTAGCACAGAATCATCCCAGTTATTTCCTGTCAAATCATCCTTAAATAGTTTGGGATATTTTTCATTCAAATACCCAAAGTGTTCAAGGATAAGTTGCTTACGGTTCCTGGTGATTATTTCCCATGCTGTTGAGCCTTGTTTTTCATCGCAAGGGTATGTGTACATTACTCGTAATTTTTCAAACTCATCATTAGGAATTAACGTGTCTGTTTCTATTTCATAGTGTTCAATGTATTCCTTAAGGTGAGTATCTGCATATAGTTTCCCGTTAGGAGATACAAATTGAAAATTAGACATATCATTTGCTTCTATACGCTGCTTAGTAACAGGATTAACCAGTATCGGCTGTAGTGATGTCGGGGTAGCAAAGAGCGGGCGTATTCCGTTAATATGCTTTATATAAGACAGGTTGTCATATGTTTGAGAAAATCCCGTACCTATATCGAATGTGATAGCTTTATCTCCATCCTTGTGCATAATGCAGTTTCCATCTTCACTTAGAAGCACATCATGGTATTCGGTCGAATCATAAACGTTCTCCATAATACGTTCCGAAGTATACTTTATACCTTTAAGGTTACATATACACACCTCGTCAGAATCAACAGATAATCCCAATTTTAGGCTTTCTGAGAGACTATTAGGAACTTCTAAGTCAGTCGTTTTAATTCTTCGACCTCCAGAGAAAATATAGTTCTCAGATGTTTTTATATACTTTCTGCTGTTATAGTTAATCTCACATTTCCACTTACCCAAATTAATTCCAGACAGTGTTTGACAGATACTGGTTTCTTTGTCCTTTACGATACCAAATTCGCCAAAACGAGAGAAGTCAAGATTGATTTCTCTTCTATTATCCCAGTAACCGTTACGGCTAAGTTTGTACAAGCAAGAGTCATTGTACATATAGATATTCTTAGCTTCAATGTATGTAGCACCTCCTTTGCAGTATCCACCTCCTTCGTAATTTTCACTTTTTACATATGATTCTACACCATTGTAAAAACAGATTGCATTTCCATACGATACTAAATTTCCTTCAGCTTGTTGAATGGAAATTTCTTTATCGGAATTTACACTACATAATTTTGACTTGGATGTTCTTTTAATTGATTTTCCATATTTCTTTTCAAGAGATATTGTCTCAATTGAATAAAAAACATCCCATTCACAAGGATAGACAAAAACCTTATTGTACAATGCTGACAACGTAAGTTCAGGTACATCGATTGCTGAATAATCAAAGTTTGAAATTTGATCATGTCGTTGCCATATATCAATTAACTCTTTCCCATTAATTTCTGCAAGGTGCCCGTCTAATGTAATGGTTGTTTTTTCATCTTTATCAAGATTGTGTATAATTAATTCATTCCTATTGTACAACTCGCGATAAGATACCGCAAGATTGGGGGCAACCACATTTATCAATGTTCCACGTATAGTAATTTGATAGGTCGTAGAACCATTGTATTCAGATAACGAGATCTTTTTAATTGTGTTGCCATCATAAAATATGATGTTATCATGCTCATTATCTACAATATATCCATCAAATACAAACTTGTCTATTGCATTGGGTTCTGTTCCAAGAACGTATATACACAATTCACTTTTGTTATCAGAACATTCTTTCCATACAACCACACTTCTGTTAAAGGTCACTATATCAGTAATACACAAAATAGGCTTTTCTTCGACAAGTGAGAAAATAGTACGTTCCTCTTGTTTGTCATTCTCAAAAATCACATAATCCTCATTGATCTCCGTAATATTATCAGGTGAGATGGGTTCAACAAAAGACCTCTTAGTTTCGCGATTGTAAAAATAGGTTCTGTCATGCATTACGACAAAGCACCACGGACAATCATCGAAAATAAACGAAGTCTTGTACGTACTTCCACCAAACTTGTAACCATCTTCTATGTGTATATTTATCTCATCACTATCGTTAAATGAAACCACATAGTCCCCAGGCTGTGCTATGTTCAACACGTGAGGTTCATTTGGTCTGACAATATCTGTCGCGATTGAACATTTATCACAATCACCTTTCTGACAAACAGAATATTCTTCTTCATGTCCTGTGACATGAACGTTGAAATTAGTGTTGAGATATCCTTTATGAGGATGAATTGTTGCTCCCATATGTATATCTTTAAGTTGGCATTTTAGATTTACGGTGCAAAGATATACATTAAAAACGAACACTATGTTCGTAATATTGTGTTTAATAGCATTATTATAACCTTAATTCCGCAACACTATTACAAATATAACTTTTTAAGTACCTGAGCACAATGTTGTCCTAAACGTTTTTCGATAAAAACAAAAAAAGGAAGTAAAGCTAAGG